>LWDU01041783.1_pt1 | contig 42941 bp, 38 predicted proteins | sample 727161 | NCBI WGS metagenome assembly LWDU01 (sample SAMN04566230, study PRJNA314399) | hydrothermal vent metagenome | isolation source: deep sea hydrothermal plume seawater | place: Mexico: Gulf of California, Guaymas Basin | collected 2004-07-11
GGGAATTCACCCCGACAGAGACACGGGTTATCGAAATGTTGCTCCAAGATATGTTTAAAGATTTAGTCGAATCTTGGAAGCCTATTTGTGAGATTAATTTTGAATATTTGAGTTCTGAAGTTAATCCTCAATTTGTAACTATCGCTGAAGAACACGACCCGGTCATTATTAAACGTTTTAGTATTGAAATGATGAATGATGTCACAGCCACTCTGGAGGTTGTCTATCCATTTGCCACCATGAAACCCATTAAGGATTTATTAAAAAAACAAGTTTCCGGAAATTCAACGGATGAGCGGGATGTGGCCTGGCATCAGAAATTATTTGAGGCTATCTGCGATGTAGATCTGGAAATAAGATCGAATATTGCGCACCCAAAAATCACCCTTTATGAGTTGGTTAATTTTAAAGAAGACTTGATAATACCTATTAAGGTTGGTGATACTCTGCCCCTTGTTATAGAAGGTGTTCCTGTATTTGATGGTTTATACGGGACAACAAACGGGCATGCAGCCATTAAAGTATTAAAAAAACATGAACAGGATTAATAGGAGTGATTATGAGTGAAGATTCTGGTGAGAAGATCCCTGACACTGTTGAAGAACAAGTCAAAACACCCACCATCAACACCATTGAAGATGAAGTCGATATTGATGTTTTACAGAATATACCCGTCACACTGTCTGCAGAAGTAGGACGAACCGTAATGAAAATCAGAGATATCTTACAACTCAGTGAGGGCAGTATTGTTGAACTGGATCGCATCGCCGGTGAGTCAATTGATGTTTTGGTTAATAATACGGCCGTGGCACGCGCTGAAGTCGTCGTCGTTAATGAACGGTATGGTATCAGACTCACTCAGGTCCTTGATGCGGCTGATCGATTACGTAAATTATAGTCATTCAAATGACAGAACAGTCCGAGTTAATTCAACCTATTCTTAATTTGGCGCTGGTATTGCTCTTAGTCGTCGCCTGTTTATGGTATCTGAAGCAATTTTATTTAAGAAAAAACTCCAAATCCGGTCGCTTAGTCTATTTAGAAACACTCGCCGTGGGTACAAAAGAACGTGTGGTTTTAATCCAGGTTGATTCACGCACCTTATTACTGGGTGTTTCCCCGCAAAATGTAGTTCTGCTCTCCGAGTTACCGGAACATGAAACCAGTCAAGGCGAAGAAACTGAAGCTAAAATAAGTTTCTCTGAAGTTACCAAAGATATACTCAGGTCATCGTAATGCTAATCGCCCGAATTATCTTTTTATTTTTGTTCTTGGTTCCTGAAATAACGCTCGCACAAGCGCCCGGCCTGCCCGGTATTGTTATTGAAGATTTACCCGGCGGCGGTCAAAGCTACAGCCTGACCTTACAGATTTTAGCATTAATGACCTTATTAACACTGCTTCCGGCAGTGTTACTGATGATGACCTCGTTTACGCGAATCATTATTGTTTTATCCATCCTCAGACAGGCATTAGGAACAGCGCAAACACCCCCTAATCAGGTTCTCATTGGCTTAGCGTTATTTTTATCATTTTTTATTATGGCTCCAATTTTCACCCAGGTAAACGATGATGCGATTCAACCCTATTTAGATGAAACGATTAAGGCAGACGTTGCTATTGAAAAAGCGCTAATGCCTATTAAAAGTTTTATGCTGAAACAAACACGTCATACTGATATTGAATTATTTGTACAATTAGCAGGACATGAAGAATTAAAAGGTTCGGCCGATGTACCGTTACGTTTTCTGCTCCCTGCTTTTGTGACCAGTGAGTTAAAAACGGCTTTTCAAATAGGTTTTTTGATTTTCGTTCCCTTTATGGTCATTGATTTAGTCGTTGCCAGTGTTTTGATGTCTATGGGAATGATGATGTTATCACCGATGATGATTTCACTGCCCTTTAAGATTCTATTATTTGTATTAATCGATGGGTGGTCGTTAATTTTAGGAACCTTAGCAGGGAGTTTTTATGCAGCCTAATGGGAGCCCGCAATGACTCAAGGGGAGGCACTTGATATTGGCCGTGAAGCCTTATGGGTCGTTGTCTTAGTGGCAGGACCTTTATTATTAACAGCATTAGCCGTTGGCTTGTTGATTGGTGTAATTCAAGCTGCCACTTCGATTAATGAGGTGACCTTAAGTTTTATTCCAAAATTACTGGCCATCGTCGCTGCGTTATATTTTTTTGGCCCTTGGCAACTCACCTTATTAACTAATTTTGCAACAGGGCTTATTCAACGAATCCCTACACTGATGTAATGATGGCAGACTATGATTATTTTATGGGATGACATTATAGATTGGTTTTATACTTTTCTTTGGCCCTTTAGCCGAATTAGTGCTGTTTTATTAGTAGCACCCATTTTTTCTTCTACCTTAGTGACCGTACGGATGCGCGTCAGCCTAGCGCTACTACTGACTTTTTTAATTTATCCCCTTTATGATTGGCCTATTATTGATGTCACTTCAGGGCTAGGCTTTGTGTTGTTTTTACAGCAAGTGCTGATAGGCGTTACCATCGGCTTTATTATGCATTTTGCATTTGCTGCCATTACCAGTGCCGGTGCCTTTATTGCCACCTCAATGGGCTTAAGTATGGCCGTTGTTGCCGACCCTGTTAATGGTCACCAGTCACCCGTTTTAGCCCAATTTTTACTGGTGATTGCCACATTAGTTTTTTTATCCATCGGTGGGCATTTAATTATCATTGAAATGATGCTGGATAGTTTCAGATTAATCCCAATTAACGAATTTTATGTGAATAGGGAAATGCTCTGGGCTATTTTGCAATGGTCATCCCTCATTTTTTCAGGTGGCGTTATGATTGCCCTACCGGCTATGGTGACTTTGTTGTTAACCAATTCTGCGATGGGGGTCATCTCCCGTGCAGCGCCCGCGTTAAACGTATTTGCTGTTGGATTTCCAGCATCGCTCTTTTTTGGGTTGATCATGCTTTATTTATTAGTCCCGTTTTTTGGTTCGGGAATGGAAAATGTATGGTTGCGGTGTTTTGAATATGTTCGAATTTTCTTAGGCGTTGCTTAGCGTGAACTCTTATGGCTGAAGAAGAAAGCAACCAAGAAAAAACTGAAGAACCGACGGCAAGGCGGCTTGAAAAATCGCGAGAAGATGGTCAGGTTCCTCGCTCTAAAGAATTATCGATGGCAACGATCATGATCGCTTCTGCCGGATTAATGGTTTTTTATGGTGGCCAACTGATAACCGATATCGGTAATGTCGTTATTTCCAGTTTACAGATGGATCGAGATACCATCTTTAACACCCGTAAATTACCGGCCTATTTTTTACAAACATTAGCTGATGGCTTCATGGCTTTTTTACCACTTTACTTAGTGACTTTTGTAATGACCTTGGCAACACCCGGATTGATTGGTGGCTGGATTTTTTCAATGAAAGCGGCGAAACCTAAGTTTAGTAAAATAAACCCCCTTAAAGGATTAAAAAAGATCTTTGGCTTAAATGCGGTCATGGAACTCGTTAAAGCCGTTGCCAAATTTTCATTAGTCGGTGGCATTGCATTCTTAATTGTATCGAGTCAAATTGATCAATTTTTAACATTAGGAAGCATACCATTGGAGCGTGCTTATGCTAAGAGTGGAGAATTGCTCGCCTGGAGTTTCTTATATATGTGCCTTGGCTTGGTGTTTATTGCCTTAATCGATGTTCCTTACCAAATACATGAACATGTTAAAAAGCTTAAAATGTCTCTTCAAGAAATTAAAGACGAACTCAAAGATGTTGAAGGGCGCCCCGAAGTCAAACAACATATCCGTCAGAAACAGCATGAAATGGCAACAGCCAGAATGCTTGAAGATGTACCGTCAGCCGATGTACTGATCGTAAATCCAGAACATTTCGCCGTGGCATTATCCTATGATCGTCTCAGCGAAGGCGCGCCGGTATTGGTTGCAAAGGGAGCCGATGAAATAGCCAAAAAAATACTCGAAATTGCACAAGAGAATAAGATACAGATTTTACGCATCCCGCTGTTGGCGAGAGCCTTGTTTTTTACCACCGAAGTCAAACAAGAAATTCCGGATTCATTGTATACCGCGGTCGCACAAGTGTTGGCCTATGTTTTCCAACTTAATGAATTACAAGCGGGCGCTCCAAGACCGGCTATGCCATCGCCGACGGTACCTGATGATTTCCAATTTGATCCAGAAGGAAATCCTATTTATTAACCCTATAATAATACGTCTTTTAAAGACCGAAACAGACAGACAATTATTTTTTAAAATACAGGAGAGAGACCATGGCTGAAGATAAAGAAAAACCCGACAAAAAAGCCCCCAGTACAAAAACAACTGCAGAGGAAACAGTAACCAAAGCAACGACTGAAAAGGAGGATCAGTATGCGGAATTTGAGGAGTTCACAGATGACCTAACCTTATCGGCTGATGACGTTGTAAAAGCTAATAGCCGCCCCAAACCTAGTTTGCCAAAGACTGACAATTTAGCCACGAGCCTGGATGAAACTGCAGATGTGGTCAATAATGCCGCAATCCGAGTCAATAATTCATCTAATCTAATTAATGAAAGTGTTGTCACCCTCGAAAATTCGGTTAATGCAATACAAAAAAAGCAAACCATCATTTTTTCAGTTTTTAGTGTCCTTATTTTAGTTGTCATTTCTATTGGTGGCGTCTTTATGAGTCGATTGCAGGAATCTATCACACAAGCCGATGCTATCACCTTAGCGGTGGGTAAAAAAGTCATTCACCTTGATACAGAATTGCAGCGACTCGACGACATGCAATCTGAAGTTTTCTCATTAAACGAAACAAACCAACGGTTAAAAAATAAAATTGATGAATCCATGAGTGTCTTTGATGTTTCTTTTCGGGCCGCGAAACGGCGAGAAGAAGGTTATCTCGCCAAGAATGAGGCCATGACTCAAACGCTTAACCAACATTTCAATAAAGGCTTTAATAAAATTAACAAAAGTAATATTGATCTTAAAGATCGCATACTAGATACTAAAAGTCAGGTCACTAATTTAGGTAAAAAAGTACAAATTTTACACGGTGAGGTAAAAAAATTCAAAGACCAAAAATTAGTTCAAAAACTAAATGCGTTAATAACCTTAGAGCAAAATAAATATTTTGAGGTCATTTCTGCTGCAGACAGGCGACAAGCCAGTGTAGAAGCTATACAGTATCCTCCAAAAGAAGTTAAAGAAATTAATGAAACTAAAGAGTCTATTGAAAAAGATAAGGGTGGTTTATAACCTTATCGCAAACAGCCATTGACGTTTGCATATTGTTTTTTTTAAAACTATTTGATCGGTAATTAAATTAAGGTGGCAATCATTCTTAACATGGAAAGAATTCATTGTTACCCCTGAGATAAGGAAGGGGCATGTATTTAGCAAAAAAAATAAAACTGGTTCTCTACCCTATATTGATCACATTATGCTTAACAGGCTGTGTCGAAAAGGAGATCTTTCAGGCATTACGGGATAAAGGTCTCGTTGTTAAATTAGGACCTCCTGTACTCTCAGGAACCTATGCCGCCTTTTATCAGAATGGCCAAAAGAAAGTTGAGGGTGGTATTCGAAATGATCAACGCGAAGGTTTATATACCTGGTGGTATGAGAATGGTCAAAAAAAAGCTGAAGGATTCTATAAAAAGGGGAAAATCACTGGGCTTTGGACCTCATGGTATGCACAAGGACAAAAGGAAAGTGAGCGGATTATTAAAAAGGGTAAGATTTCAGGGCTCGTAACGCTCTGGACTGAACAAGGGCATAAAAAAGTTGAAGTCAATTACCAACCAGATAGTAATGACGTTCTCTGGACGGAATGGTATGACAATGGTCAGAAAAAAGAAGAAGTTGGTTTTAAAGGTGACCTTGTTCAGGGTTTAAGAACCCTTTGGCAAGAGAATGGATTTAAAGCAATAGAAATTAATTATAAAGATGGAAAACCCAATGGCCTGCGCTCTGAATGGTATGGTAACGGTCAAAAAAAATTAGAGGCCAATTTTTTAGACGGTCAATTACAGGGGAATTTAATTCTTTGGTTTGAAAATGGTCACAAAAAGGTAGAAGCCTTCTATCAGAACAACAACAAACATGCGACCTCGCTCTGGTGGTATGAAAATGGACAGGAAAAAGTTAAAGCACATTACCAAAACGACCGATTGAACGGTGAAGTTATTCGTTGGAATCAAGACGGTTGGAAAACCAGTAATTGTCAGTATAAGTCTGGAAATCTGGAGGGGAGTTGTTTTAGATGGGATGCCAAAACCAAAGAAAACATGAAGGCTTATTATAAAAAAGATAAACTATACGGCCCCCTTATCTGGCGCAATAAATTTGGTCAAAAACTATCCCAAGGCACTTATATCAATAATTATCGAGAAGGTGAATTTATTTGGTGGATTGGCGGTAAGAAGTCTGTTCAGGCTAATTATGAAAAGGGAAAACTACACGGTCATTTAACCCAATGGGTTAATGGCGTCAATAAAATACAGGAATTTAATTATAGTAAAAACCGGCTTGAAGGATTATCTACACGCTGGTCCGAACCAGGCAACAAATTATCACAGCTCAATTATGAAAATAATGTGATCAACGGCATTGAAACCACTTGGTTTCCTAATGGGCAAAAACGTTATGAAGGTCATCACCATAAGGGAAATATAGATGGCAAGTGGACTTGGTGGGATAATGACGGTGACTTATTATTAACTCGGCAATATAATAAAGGTATATTAATGCCTTAAAATAATTGAAGATTCATTAAGCTAACTAACATAACATAGACAGTGCACAGTTTCTTTTGAAAAATAAATTTATGCATCGGACGTCACCGTATCATCAACAAAACACGGTGTTCTTTTTTTTCCAGACGACATGGTTTATTAAATAGACGCTACTGATGGGTTCTATTAGCTTTACCAAAATGTCTCTCTAGTTCTCACTTACGACAGGTTCCAATGTTTTTTTTCAAAAAATTAAAGCAAAAATATGCCCATGATCGCTTGATTGAAGATTATCTGTATCAGTCAGTGTGCCAAGAGCTTAAATCCAACTATGTTCGCGAAGGACTGTGGACCAAAGCACAAATGAATAGCGGGGGTGATTTAAATTTACAGAAATCACTCTACATCAAATATCGAAAACAAATCCTCAAAGATGAACTTAAACAAACCGAAGACCTGAATTTATACGGTGATCTCGACCCTGATCAAGAACTCAGCGCACAAGATAATGTTACTTCTTTTTTACTCATCAGCATATTGGTCGTCGCCAGTATCACTATTTACACCGTTACGACGATGCCATCATTGGCCCGAGTCTCTGAAGTGATTATTGACCAGCCCGGTCAAAAACACATTGATTTGATTCAGACTAAGCCAATGACTACACTTGAAAATTCTGCCCTGGTTAACAATACAACGTTTAAAAAACCGATCGCGCTCATTGAGCAAAACCAATTGTTTTATGTCACCGGTGAAACACAACCGTTTACCGGCGAGTTTATTGATTACCAACATACCTCTGAGCAAGGTGAAGATTATTTTAAAGTTATCAAAAACTTTTCTGCGGGTAAACTTCACGGACTGATAACTTATTGGAATGAATCAAAGCGTAAAATAAAGTCAGAACACTATCAAAAAGGTTTGAAGCAAGGCATAAGTATTGCCTGGACTCATCAAGGCCAACAATTATGGCAAGAGTTTTTTAGCGGCGGTCAGCGCCAATCACGAACTGAATTTTACGATGGCAATAAAATCACCGAGATTTATTATCAACAAGATAAGAAACACGGACCGCACACCATTTGGTACCCTAACGGACAAAAAAAACAATTAGTAAACTATGTCAATGACCAAAAGCATGGATGGTTACGACAATGGCGTGAAAATGGTTTATTGGCCTCACAGGAGCGTTATAAACTTGATGTCAAAGACGGCCAAAGAACGGAGTGGGGAGCCGATGGTAATGTCAGCAGGACGTCAACCTACCATGACGATGAACTTATCCATAGCGTAAATTTTGTTAACCGCCAAGAACATGGAAAAGAATCGTTCTGGTATAACTCCGGTGAAAAGAAAGCCGAAGTCAATTATAACAATGGCAAAAAAGACGGTATAGCGACCTATTGGTTGAAAAATGGTCTTTTCAATAAAATTGAGCTTTATGGGAAAGGTAAAAAATATACCGAAACCAATTACCATAAAGGAAAGAAATCAGGTTTACAAACCGTTTGGTTTTCTAATGGTAAAAAGAAAAAAGAAACTCATTATAAAAACGGTAAAGAAGAAGGGATTGCGCGTTTTTGGTATAAAACGGGAAAACTTAAAGAAGAAAAAATATTTCGCGATGGCTACCGTTCAGGTTTGACTATAGCATGGGATCAAAGTGGCCGAAAAAACATAGAAAAACATTATAAAAGGGGCCAATTACATGGTCGTTATACTCTATGGGATGAAAATGGTAATAAAGGCTGGGAAATGTATTACAAGTTGGGTAAACAAGACGGATTAAATACTATGTGGTATCCCAATGGCCAGAAAAAGTGGGAGATTCTTTACATTGATGACATAATAAACCAATCAACCTTTTGGAATGAAGAGGGTAGTATTACCAAGACTGAAACCTTAGGTAGCATTACACCGTAAACAAACTGAAAATTTTAATTATTACGTTAAAAAGAACAACTGTCTTTTTTGGGCATAAAATTGAACCGACTCAAATGGACAACAAACTGTATATAATTTTTAAATCTATGGGAGATAACTGATATGACAAGCAAATACTCTGAGTTATATTCTGTTTTGTCAGAGGCTATCAAAGCCTTCAGTTTAAATAACATTGATGAGGGCAATGAGTCCATGATGGATTTCCTCACTCTTTTAGATCCCTTTCTAACGGAGTTACCGGGAGAAAAAATAGTTCCATTTCAAGAACTCTTAAATGAATCATTAACTTTTTTCGAAGCAAAAGATTATTTGAATTTAGCAAATAAACTGTCCAATGAATTTTTACCCTTGCTTGAAAAGACACTCAATGAATACCCCATGAATGAACCCGGTAATTCGTTAAGCGTCGACTTGTGTGAAGCATTAGATGCTACTATCGTGGCCTTTAAACAAGAAAACAATTCCGTCGGCAATGAAAAATTAATAGAGTTAGTGGATCTTTTAAAAGCTGAAGCCGTCAGATGGCCAGAAGATAAGATCTTACAGTTAAATCCACTGCTGACTGAATCCCTACAACTTCAAAAGGAAAGTGACTACTCGGGTCTCATTAGTGTGCTCGAAAAAAACATCTACCCGTTAGTTGAATGATTTTAAGGAAAGCGCAACCCGTTTCTTTTACTCTGCCGACTGCTTTTAGTCGTTGAAGTCGATGAAAAGACATGTTTTCTAATATCATCAACAGAAGGAATCTTAAGCACTTTACCCGCGAATAAATAATTCTCATTACCGCGAAAAAACGCTTTCGGGTTTTCTTTCATAATCACATTTCTCACCAATCGAATACTGAGATTAGTGGTGCCATAAGCTTTTAATGCAATTCCTTTGAGCGTATCACCCTTTGCAATGGTATAACGTTGACCCGGTGCAATTTTACCTGGTTTAGCTTTAAGTGCTCTTTTTGCTATTTTAAATTCATTCATTAAAATAGACAGCGCATGCTGGTTGGCAGAGTCAACATCTGCATAACTCATCTTAAACGGTATCATTAAGATGAAAAATAAAATAAAACAGTTAATCATTTTGGCATTCATGAATTGGCACCTTTAGTTATAGTGCAATAACAAACTTTTGTTCACTTAGCGGTTGCATCTCACTCAAATCACGCCCTAAGGGTATGACCAATGAGCTGTTCTTTTTTACCGAAATAACTTTAAATAAATCAATAAAATCACTGTTTAATTTTTCAGTGATATCATCAGTATAATTAAGCGGTAACACCAACAACAATTGTCCAATAGTTATATTATGCATCGACCCCATTTGTAATTGAATAGATTTAGGTTTTACAGAGACATGGGTTATGGGCGGTTGACAATTGAACTGGGATTTCACCTGTTGCCAGGACTCAGTTAACCACGCTTCTACCTGATGATCTAGGCGAGCCGCATTTTGATCTGAAAAATAATCGACAGGCAGGGCCTCAAAAACTTGAGTAATTTCATGCTGTTCAAAAGGCGGTTTATTATCATGATAAACCACGGATAGTTTAAATTCTTTGTTAACAGGCAGGGTGTTTTCGACGTCAGTTTCCACCAGTCGAGTAATACTATTAAGATAACTAAAAGAAGCAGTCAACCCTCGATACAGATCGTAGGTGATATTTTTGATAAGGTCGGGTTGATGCCACTTTGCCATAATAGTAATCAATTGCGTGTTAGTTTTACCATTTGAAGGTAAAAAGCTTGCACCGTAGTTGTTTTTATATTGGTATTGTTTTTTTAAAACAAAACCGCTTTCATTCTGGATTAAACGATTCATCTTTTTTGATGCCGTACGCAAGACAGCGCTGAGATCATGCGTAGCATCTGAAGTAATATTACCATCACGAATAACCTTCACTGCAACTTGTTTTCGCAACCGATTACTCGAACATGAATTAGGGTCTGTATCTTTTAAAAAATGAATACCTGCCTTCACATAATGATTTTTACCCGATGACGTTTCCTCAAGAATGTCAATTTTCTGAATGGACAGATTTGATTTCAAAATCACGGTTTCATGTAACTGACCGTGACTATCAAGCATACTGTTACTGATGAGGTTAGCCTTTTGACTTAACGCTGCTTTTCTGAGTGCATCTGAAATAGCCTGTTTTTTCGCTTGTATCAGTTGTCCCGACTGAATGGTGGCATTACCTTCTGATTCAATGTAATTCGCCTGTGCTGTGGCACACAACAGGGCAACAATAACACTAAAAATTTTTTTCATTCGTCTAACTATTATTTAGCATCGAACGTAGATCGTTTACGATAGTTGAGGTTAATTCCAGTTTGGTTTCATAACTGTCATCCCCGACCGGCGAAATGCTTACTAAGTGTGCCCCATAAATAAGACCTTGTACATGGGCTCTTAAGGTATCACTTGAAACCACCATATCTTCAACCGTTGTTGTTGAATTAATGTTTTGGCCATAGACTTGTTCAATCAGGTTGCGATAGGCATCTAATTTGGAGGCTCTCATGGCCATTAAACGTCTTTGCGATATGTTATCGCTGTGTTGAGTGCTGATATTGGCATAACCTACAGCAATTAATACCTCTTTTTTATAAACGGGTAAAAATTTCTGATCAGAAGATATATCATCAGACAAAATTTTATTTTCATACTTCGCCGAACAGGCTGTTATCGAAATGATAACTAACATAATTAATATTTTTTTCAGCATCACAGCGCTCCAATGCAAATAATAAACAAATCCATAGCCACTCAATTGTGTAGCAATCACTATCCAGTAAACGTGCAATAAACATGCCTGTTTTCAAATACCCCCTGTTACCGCCATTCTCACTGTTAATTCAAGAAAATAACCGATACTGTTTATATTTAAAACGGCAAATGATTGCCGTTTTAAATATAAATCTCAATACTGGCTCTGGTCATTTAAGGGTGCAAAGAAAAGACCTTAAAAAGGCAATGAATAAAGCTATGCCCTAAGCCATTGGCACTATAGTTGCTCAGTATTTATATGGTTTCATTTATAAAGTATAAATGCGCAATTATCAATTAATGTTAATAATAACAATCAATAACTTAAGCTATAGTATGAAGCAAGTGCCCTGTCAAAATAATGTAAACGCTAATGATTAATAACGCGGCACTGTCAAATTTTTGGCAGTCATTTTCAGTGCCTAATTCATCTTCACTGGTGATTCCGAGCGTATTATTCTGCATCATTATGATGATGGTGGTACCACTTCCGCCTTTTTTACTGGATTTGTTTTTCACCTTTAATATCACGCTATCGTTAGTGATAGCTATGATTTGTATTAATGCGCTTAAACCCCTTGATTTTTCATCATTCCCAACTGTTTTATTATTTGCCACACTGTTACGGCTTGCACTTAATGTCGCCTCTACTCGTGTGATTTTGGTTGAAGGACACAATGGAACGGACTCAGCCGGAACGGTTATACAAGCCTTTGGTGATTTCATCATTGGTGGTAATTATTTTGTCGGTATCATCGTTTTTTCCATTTTGATGATTATCAATTTTATCGTTATCACTAAAGGGGCCGGACGCGTTTCTGAAGTGACCGCACGTTTTACCTTAGATGCCATGCCCGGTAAACAAATGGCGATTGATGCTGATTTGAATGCCGGAATAATCACCAAAGAAAACGCCAAACAACGCCGTGAAGAAGTCGCTGCAGAATCTGAATTTTATGGTTCTATGGATGGTGCTTCTAAATTTGTGAAGGGCGATGTCATTGCCGGTTTCATTATTTTAATAATAAATATTGTCGGTGGTTTAGTGATTGGAACGACAACCCATGGAATGACTTTTGATGATGCCGCGCATACCTACGTTTTATTAACTATTGGTGACGGTTTAGTCGCACAAATTCCATCACTGTTATTATCAACGGCTACCGCCATTATCATTACCCGAGTGTCGTCAAGTACATCGATGCACAGTCAATTAAAATTACAAATGGGTGACCCGCAACCCTTAGCGGTGACCGCAGGTATTTTGACTATTTTAGGTTTTATTCCCGGCATGCCACATTTCGTATTTTTATTTCTGGCTGCGATTGTCGGTTGCATTGCTTTTTATTCCGCACGGTCTGGAAATTATCTCCCGTCAGACACCAGTGCGCAGGGGGAGGGCGGCGACGTTGAAGAAGACGAGGACCCCAAGACTAAAGAGTTAAGTTGGGACGATGTTCCACGCCTTGATGTTATTGGACTTGAAGTCGGCTATGCACTGATTCCTTTGATTGATCAGTCACAAGGTGGTGACTTAATGCAACGGATAAAAGGGGTCCGAAAAAAAGTATCTCATGATTTAGGGTTTTTAGTTCCTACGGTCAGACTGCGAGATAATTTAGAATTCTCTCCCAACCAATATCGGATCAATATTAACGGTGTAAGCCGTGGACAAAGTGAATTAATTCCAGGGAAGGAACTCGCTATTAACCCCGGTGTAACACACGGTGAATTAAGCGGCATTGACACACAAGACCCGGCTTTTGGGATGCCTGCCGTATGGATTGACCCCTCAGAACGCGAATATGCCCATACTCTGGGATACACGGTAGTCGATCCGTCAACGGCTTTAGCCACCCACTTAAATAAAATTATTTTAGAAAATGCCAAAGAAGTCTTTGGCTATGATGAAGCTCAACAACTCCTCGACCAATTAGCTGAAGTAGCCCCTAAACTGGTTGAAACATTAGTACCTAACAAGTTATCTTTGGGCGCTTTTACAACCGTATTACAAAATCTTCTGGCCGAAGAAGTCCCTATCCGTGATATGCGAACAATCGTAGAAACGTTATTAGAAACCGCTGAACAAACCCAAAATCCAGATTTGTTAACAGCGGCGGTCAGACCCACTATTGGTCGCATGATAGTTCAATCACTCGTTGATGTAGAAGAATCGTTAAAAATTATTACACTATCCACAGAAATGGAACAATTATTACATGACGTGCTAACGAGAAGTCAGGAACAAGGTCTGGCTATTGAACCCAATCTTGCAGAACAGTTATTATCTAACCTTAAAACCAGTAGCGAAGATATTGTTAATCAGGGAATACAACCTATTTTGGTCGTCTCTCCCGGTATTAGACCCTGGATAGCTAAAATGGTCCGTCATCGTATACATGGTATAACCATTATAGGTTACAACGAAATTCCTGATGAAAAAGAAGTCCATGTGATTCACACGGTTGAATATAAATCTGATCAATAACGGCTGATATTATGAATATTAAAAGAATTGTAGAAATCGATACCCGCACAGCCATGGACAAGGTTAGAGAGTTGTTTGGCGACGATGCGGTCATTTTATCGAATAAAAAACTGGGTAAAAAGGTAGAAATTATTGCTGCTATTGATCTTGAAGATGGCGTTGTTGATTTTAATCAATCTAAAGCCGCTACCGTTGCTAAAGAATCAACCGATCATGAATATGAATCTTTTTTTAAAGTGATGCAAAACCAAAATAATCCCATTAATTATCAAACATTATCAGCTGAAGCTCACTATAAGGCACAGCAACAGATCACAAACCATGAGCATCAGCCGCATCAGTCTTTTACTGCCATTGATAGACGCCATTCACAGCATGAGGTATCGCCGGTTAAACTACGCGCCGGTAACAGAGATCACTCAGAGTCAACAACACCGTCAATAAAACTGAACAATGGGAAAAAAACACCTGACCTAAAATCTACCGTAAAAGCGACGGCTAAAATCAAAAAAACGACGACACCTAAAACTAAAAGAACAGCCGTTCCTAAAACTACTCTTTCAAAAAATAAACGTAAAACGCAATCTAACGCAAAAAAAACAACCCCGATAGAAAACAACAAAGCTCAAAACATAGAACCGATTAGTGATGATATGAATACTAAAAATTCAAAATCTGACCAGATAATTGAATCAATGAGTACGGAATTATCTACTTTGCGCAACCTGATTGAATTACATTTTCAAAATTCTAATACTACAGACAGTCCTATTGAATCAGAGGCGATTCTTCAACACTTACAGTCCTTAGGTTTTTCAGATAATATTATTAATACCATCAAACAAAATTGCTTAATGGCCAATGATAGTGATCTTAATTGGTTCAGTGTTGAAGAGTGGTTGGCAGAACACATTAATATCTCATCAATCGATCCTGTCCGGGAAGGGGGCGTTTTTGCTTTTGTGGGGATGGCCGGTGTGGGTAAATCGACGACGATTGCAAAAATAGCGTCACAATATGCCATGACTAATGGTATGGAGAAAATCGCCTTACTCACATTAGATCATAACCGAATTGGCGCTAAAGAACAGATGAAACTAGTCGGTTTTATGCTGGGCATTGAGATCTGTGAAGTCTTGGACAAAACTGAATTACCCATCATGCTAAATACTTTAAATGATTATGATTTGATTTTAATTGATACACCCGGTAATAGCTTTCAGAATGATGACTTCATTGATACGGTTAATGTTTTAAACAGTGATGACGTATCCGCACAGATTTTTTTAACACTCTCTGCAAACAGCCAATCCAGAGCTAATGAATTATTTTGTAACACACTCGCTAAAGAGACCGATGGTGTGATTATTACTAAAACAGACGAAGCATTTAATTTAGGCGAAATATTATCGACGGTCATTGAATCAGAATCTGAAATTGTTCTGCTGACCGATGGTCAACGAATACCGAATGATTTACACCGGATAACCGCTAAAGAACTGCTACAGTCGGTTTTAGAAAGAGAAGATGCTAACTTAACGGCTTTTAATTTACCATAACATGATTATTTCAGTTTAATAACGTACTATTAAAATTAACTAAGCATTTAATTTGCGTTAAAAATGGATTGAGAGGGACCCTATGAAAATATTACATAATGTATTAGGTGTACACGAACAAGCCTTGAATTTACGGCAAATGCGCTCTACTGTTTTAGCATCAAATATTGCTAATGCTGACACGCCCCATTATCAAGCACGGGATTTCAACTTTTATACGCTACTTAAAGATATGGAAACCCAGTCAATACGATCAACCCATAGCAATCATATTGATTTTTCGAAGAATGCCTTAGATTTAGGTTTAAAATACCGGATTCCAACAACGCCTTCTATCGATGGTAATACCGTCGAATCTGATACCGAGAATAATTTATTTGCTGATAACACCATGCGTTATCAGGCCACATTAACATTCCTTAATCAGCGAATAAAAGGCGTTTTAACCGCTTTAAAAGGTGAATAAATTAACCCTTAGTCCCACATTAAAATAACAATCAGGTCTAAAAATAAAATGAGCCACAACACGTTATCTAAGAAAAAACCGGTTCAGGTCATTGCCATTACTAGCGGGAAAGGGGGCGTTGGGAAAAGCAATACCGCCATTAACCTATCGATAGCTTTATCCAGAAAAGGAAAAAAAGTATTACTCTTAGATGCTGATCTGGGCTTGGCCAATATCAATGTCATGCTCGGGTTACGTTCTGAATTCAACTTATCACACGTTTTAAATGGTGAAAAGTCATTAATGGAAATCCTTATTTCAGGCCCTGAAAACATTAAGATTATTCCATCTTCTTCAGGTATCCAATACATGAGCGAATTAGGGGAGCGTGATATTGGTTTATTGATTCAAGTTTTTAGTGAATTAGAGGAAGATTATGATTATTTAATCATTGATACCGCCGCAGGTATTTCTGGTAGTGTTCTATATTTTCTCAAAGCTGCTCACCAGGTCGTTATTGTTGCCACCGACGAACCGTCTTCCATTACGGATGCCTATGCATTAATTAAAGTCCTAAAAAAAGAACACGGAATAAGCAACTTATTTTTTATAGCAAATATGGTTGATAGTGCCAATCAAGGTCGTATCTTATATGAAAAGATTAATAAAACAGTCGACCGGTTTTTGGGCGGCGGTTTAATTTTCTTAGGCAGTATCCCTTTTGATCGGCAGATAACGATATCTAACCGATATCAAACACCGATTATCACTTCAGATCCAAGAGCCTCGGCCAGTTTATCCTACATGCGAGTTGCAAGAAATATTTCCAACTGGCCAACACCGGCGATTCCACGGGGTGATATTGAATTCTTTTTTGAACGTTTCTTTGAGCAACGATCACATAATTAATGAGAGATTTAGCACTCTATGTGGATAGCCAAGAAAAAATTGACTATTCACAGGTCTTAACCGAATTTTCTCCTTTAGTAAAACAGGTTGCAAACCACCTTGCCGCACGACTGCCCTCTAATATTGAACTGGATGATTTAATTCAGGTCGGTTTAATCGGTTTATTAGAAGCGCATCAAAACTTTGATTGTCAAAAGAATGTTCAGTTTGAGGCTTTTGCAAGAATCAGAATAAGAGGGGCCATGATCGATGAAGTCCGCCGTGTAAGCGATCTCCCTCGTTCTGTTATGAAAAGTATACGGGATGTCAATCAAGCACGAAATGAAATCGAACAAGAATTAGGCCGCGCTGTTTCTGAACATGAGATCGCTGACCATATGGGCTTGTCGATACATGAACTACAATCCCAACAACATAAAAATCATACACTGCAAACAACTTCCCTTGATTATATAACGGAGAACAACCATTCCGTTGAACCCTTATTTAGCGGTCTAACCATAATCGAGAGTCTTGACAAAGAAGCGCTTAGTCAGGAACTCATTAAAGCCATTGATCAACTTCCCGAAAGAGAGCAACTCATTTTCTCCTTGTATTATTCAGATGAACTAAATTTGAAAGAAATAGCCGAAGTGTTAGGGCTTACTGAGTCACGTGTCTGCCAAATTCAGAAAGCATCAATGGTTCAACTAAAAAATATTTTAAGAGATTTTTTATAGAAAATTTGTCATTATATTAAACAGTTCATCTAACTAATCAACGTAGGTCTTTAAAATATGTTTGGAATTAGTAAGAAACCTGCAAATAAACTTGAGCAAGCAAAAGCCGTTGTCCGTTCAAAGTATCAAGAATGCAAGACTCTTGACAATGACAGTCACCGCTCAGAAATTACCCGGTTACGAATGGCCATGCAAATGCGTAACCATCTCGATAAAACGTTTATCGATGCCGCCAAAGCAACAGAAGTCTTTGAAGAAAAATACAGCGGCATTCCAGTGACTGCTGAATTAAAAAAAAAAGCACCCAAGGCTAAAGAATTTATGCGCTTTGAATCCAAACTCAATGGTATTATTTTTACGTGGATGCCAGCTGAGTTTACCCAAGAAATGTTTTCATTAGGCAGGTCTTATCAAAAAGTTGAAACGGACGAAGCCACCACTATTATTAAAGCGCAAAGCATTTCAAAGAAAGTGTCAGACGACTTAAACCTCGGTTTCGAGATTGAAGTATTACGTTTTTTAACTGAGGATGAAGACGAATAGGGCACTTAATCTTTTACAATTCCAAGTTCCTCATTGCGTACGTCATCTAACGATTCGAGATAAAATTCAATCAGCATTCCTTCATTGGTAATCCCGACTAATTTATTGTCTTGGGTAATAGGGACGCTAATACCCACAAAATCCTTCAACCGATTGAACGCTAATTCAACCGAGTCAGTGCTTTCAAATTTAAAAACATCGGTTTGTAAAACATCCATCCCGGTGAGTGAATCATCTGCTTTAAGTAATCGTTTCATATCAACACGCCCTAGTAACATTTGATTTGAATCGACTAAATAAATATCATTTTCATCTTCACTTTCAAAATAATTTTTTTTAATTTCCGCCACGGTTTGGTTAACCTGACAACAAACAAATTGCGTGGTCATACATTCGCTGATAGGGGTGGTCCGTATAACTTGTTTTTCTTGCCCCTCAGTCAATTGAATGCCTTTTTTATCTAATTGATAATGAAATAAAGAAGGGGAGAAGTATAGCCGGGTTAATAGGTAAGAGGCGGTTACACCGGATAACACAAAAGTCGTCGCATCAAAATGCTCAGTCATTTCCAATACGATAATAACGGCCGATAAGGGCGCACCAAAAAGTGACGCCACCATAGCCCCCATTCCGGTCACAGCATAAAGGCCATCAGCATTAATAGGAATGTCAGTAATAGCTGCAATCCCAGCAACACTGGTACCGATCATGGCGCCCATAAAAACAACCGGCCCAAAAACCCCGCCATTAAAACCAAAAGCAAAACTGAGGCAGGTGGCCAATAATTTCATAAACAGTAAAATAATTGCTAGTTGAAAACCTAATTCACCAATTGAACTGGATTGTACGGCCCAGGTGCCCACGCCCATCGCTTGTGGATAAAAGCAAAAAATCAAGGCTAGAAAGAATGCACCAAACATGGGTTTTAAGCGGTTATCAATTTTTAATTTGCCAGCAAATACTTGTGACCCCATTAACATTTTCATAAATAACACACAAAATAGTCCTGATAACAACCCGATAATAATACACAATAAATAATCGCTATAAATAGGGGCATGATTTAAAATCAAGGTCAGTTCAGAATGATCTTGTCGAAAAATTTCGCCAATAATCATACCGATTACTGCGCTCATTGTGACAGCAGAAAACGCACGAATGGAATAGTGCTTTAAAATCAACTCATGGGCAAAAAAAACACCGGCAAAAGGTGCATGAAAGGAAGTGGCTATTGCGGATGCAACTCCACAAGATAAGAGAATCAGGCAACCTTCATGTGAAAATTTAAAACGATGTGCAATAGCAGAGCCAATAGAAGCGCACAAATGAACGGCAGGGCCATAACGTCCCACCGATGCCCCCGACCCTAAAGACACGGCGGAAACAATTCCGATGCCTAAGCCTTCACGAAAAGAAATCACACCTTTTCTACAGTGTACGGCCTCAAGCACACCGGAAAAACCCACATTGTGATGACCGGGCATTAAATAATGCGTTAAAAGGCCAACGATAAGGCCGCCAATAAGCAAAGGGACTATAATTGCAAGATAATCAGCTGAGCCTTGATCAGACAGGTCATAGAGACTGGTTGAATGTAACTGTGTTTCGGTAAATTTAAATAATTCAATAAACCCCAAGGATGCAAACCCAGCCAAAACACTAATGAGAATGGCGGTTAATAAAATAATCGGTAATGATTTTTTTACTTGCGTTTCCATAACAGCTCCTTGAATCCCACAGATATTTTAGAACAATAGCAATCCCTAATTGTTTATATCGTCCAAGCACTTGAAATGTTAAGTATTTTTTAGTCTCGCTGATAAATAAAAAAATAAACCCCCAAGCTATATATGCGCATAATACATATTATGTTAAATAGCAGTGTTTTATTAATTACACCTTAAACGCTGTTAATAAGGCACTTACCGCATTTCTATCTTGAACAACGGGAGTAGTAAAACCACAAGTCACCATCTGTCTTATCGCTGCAGACTCTCGCATACAATGATTTTGGGACTCATCACTAAACAAATGAACAATCCAGTGTTCCAGTAAATCAATACGCTTAAGTGCTGTCAGCACTTTAAAATACTGACTCACTTCTTGTTGAATTAAAGCAGTATGCGCAGAAATATCATCAAGGCCATAACGGTCACCATTAATAAACAAACCGCCCGGTATTAATACCCGATAACATTGTTCAAGAACTTCGTTACGATAATCGTTTAAAAAGTTATGCAAGGTATAAGCACTGGCAATGATATCCACACTGTTATCGGGAAGCATTGATAACGCACTGAGCGCATCCTCTTCGAGGAACGAAAGTCTCCCCGATTTAACATAATCTGCAAGGGACTTTTTGGCTTGATTGAGCATGGTGGGCTCATTATCAATGGCGGTAATCAAAATATCCGAACGTGCTGACAATAGCGACAACGTTGTTATTCCAGTTCCACAACCCAGTTCAATCACGGTTAACGGTGCTGCGCCAGAGCGAGTAGTAGCCAAAGTATAGCCCTTAATCGTTGAGCCCACTAAATGGCTCATTTCAATAGCGGTCGGACAAATATGTTTCAGTAAGTCATAGTCCTCACCTAGCACCCCTGAAAAATCGGTATTAAATAGATATGATTTATCCATTATTAAGATGCACCTGGACTGATCCGAGTTTAAATTACAATTAACGGTTATTTTTTTGTGATTGTTTTAGTTCAAACAGCGCTAATTGTTCAGGGGTCGCTTCTTGCTGATGTTTTTCTTTCCATTCACGGTAAGGCATTCCGTAAACAAATTCCCGGGCCTGATCATAATCAAGGGTTATATTTTTCTCTTCTGCGGCGGCTAAATACCATTTAGCTAAACAATTTCGACAGAAATCAGCCAGATTCATCAATTCAATATTTTGAACGTCCGGATGAGTTTGCAAATGATGTAATAACCTTTTTAATACAGCTGCTTCTAATTCTACTTGTTGATCTGGATCAGACATAACGATAAAACTCCCCGACTAAATAGCACCATTTTATCAGATGAGAGGGATAAGCATATACAATGTAGCGCGTTATAATTACAATAGCCATTTTATTGAAAAAAACCAGTTGGCCTTTCTGTAAAAGACCTGAAGCGTCTAAGATACACTTCCCTAAACAAACGACTTGAATTTGTTTAAATTAACCCCATTAATCTAAACGTAAGTCACTTTCTATTTTGAGCAATTATGAAACTGTTATTTGATTTTTTCCCGATCATTTTATTTTTTGGTGCTTTTAAGCTCTATGGTATCTATATAGCCACCGCCGTCGCTATTGGCGCCACCATTCTTCAGGTCACTTTCACCTGGATTCGTTACCGTAAAGTTGAAATGATGCACTGGATCACCTTAATCCTAATTGTCGTCATGGGCGGTTTAACGCTTTATTTACAAGATGAACAATTTATTAAGCTTAAACCTTCGATCATCAACTGGCTATTTGGTATTGCTTTCTTAGCTAGTCAATTTTGGGGTAAACGCCCTTTTGTTGAACGGATGATGGCCAGTAATATCGAACTCCCTCAACCGGTGTGGAAACGGCTAAACCTCGCATGGAGTTTTTATTTTATTGTCCTGGGTTTTGTTAATTTATATGTTATCAACAATTTTGATACCGATACGTGGGTGAATTTCAAGCTCTTCGGAATGCTGGGTCTGACCTTTATTTTCATTATTATTCAGGCACTCTATTTATCTAAATATATGCCAAAAGACGAAAAAGAGAGTTAATTATGTTGTATGCCATTATCAGTCAAGATATTGAAAACAGTTTGGAAAAAAGACTCAATGCCCGCCCTGCCCATTTGGCTCGCTTAGAACAATTACAAGATCTAGGACACCTTATTTTAGCCGGTCCGCATCCTGCCATTGATTCTGAGGCACCCGGTGAATCTGGCTTTACCGGGAGTTTAGTCGTTGCAGAATTTAGCAATCTGGCCAGTGCTAAGCAATGGGCCGATTCAGACCCTTATATCGCTGCAGGCGTTTATGAAAAAGTTATTGTTAAACCATTTAAAAAGGTATTTCCACAATGAGTGTTGAAGAAATAAAATCAAGAATTACTGATGCATTAAACCCGACTGAGTTAGAAGTCATTGATAATTCAAGTGCCCATGCAGGCCATGCCGGAATGCAATCCGGTGGTGGTCATTATCACGTAATTGTCGTCGCCGAAGCCTTTGCTGAAAAGTCACTCGTTCAACGCCACCAATTAGTTTATCAGGCCTTAGGTGCCATGATGAAACAAGAAATTCATGCCCTAGGAATAGATGCATCAACACCACAAGAAAAAAAATAAGGAAAAAACAATGAAATCTTTTTTACTCATTTTGCTATCAGCATGTTTACTCACGGCTTGTGATAATCTTAAAAAACCAGTTGAAAATGACCCCGCCATTGATATAACTGATGCCGTTGCTATTGTTAATGGTGCCTATATCAGTAAAGAATCACTGGCCAAGTTAAAGCAAGAAATACAACAACGCTCCCCGGGTATGAAGTTTGCACAAAAAGATTTAATTGAAGAATTAATTCAGCGCAAACTCTTACTCAGTGAATCAAAAAAATTCAACTTAACGGATAACCCTGAGGTTGCTAAGAAAATTCGTGAATTAACCAACACGGTCCTTTCACAATCGGCGCTCCACCATTTCTTACAAACACATGAAATTACAGATGAGGAATTAAAAGCAGAATATGACAAACAAGTGACCAACGGTGGCGGCGAAGAATTCAAGGCTCGCCATATCTTGGTTAAAACTGAGGACGCTGCTAAAGAAATAATTGCCCGTCTTGACCAAGGTGGTGATTTTGTAACTCTTGCTAAGGAAAAGTCGACCGGACCTTCTGCTGTCAATGGCGGTGATTTAGGCTGGTTCTCTCCACAGCAAATGGTCCCTCCTTTTACCGAAGCGGTTATTGCCTTGGCTAATGGACAATACAGTCAACAGGCCGTAAAAACTGATTTTGGTTGGCACATTGTTTTACGTGAAGATTCAAGAGCTAAGCAACCCCCTGCTTTTGAAGCCATTAAAAAACAGCTTTTACCGTCATTACAACGTCAAAAAGTTCAAGAATATTTATCCGATTTACGTGATGCGGCTGAAGTTGATTTTCTAGTGAGTGAGCAATCAGCCGATGATGCTGAAAATAATGAGCCGTTAAAGGTCTTATCCATTGAGGATAAAAAAGCTGAAGAAACAGCGGCTACTGAAACAGAAACTACAAAATAACGCGGCTGTAAATTATCTTTCAAGGTAAGAAGAACAGCGCGTTTTAGGTTTTTTTAATTGCCGGCAAAGCGTGCTGTTCCGTTCTTTAAGGAGAACATACACTTATTAAGCCTGATTCTTATTAAGGATGTTGCTTAGACCATTCCAATGCTAATCCATCAGCCCGACGAATTTCTGAGGGCTCCATTCTTTCTGAAACAGCATCCCGGTAATACAAGGCCTCTTGATTGCCGCTGGTCGCTGCAATATCAAAAAGCATGAGTGCCATCACATAATCTTGGGGAACCCCTTTTCCTTGAAAATACATTAACCCTAAATTAAAAGGGTCTTCTGCAAGATCCTCACTCTCTGTGGCTCCGTTGACCGGCTGTTTAGTGCTGTTCTCTTTTGCATCGTATAGCATCACACGCTGTTGCGCTTCTTCTATTTGACTCATAGTCATTCTTTCAGTCACTGCCAATTTATAATCGGACGCATCTTCTTCGCCATTTCTTTCTGCAAGCGTCAGTAACATATGTGCACTGATATAGTCTTGTTGCACGCCTTGACCATGAAAATAGTTTAACGCTAAATTGAATTGATCTTTAGCCTCTGCTTCCAAATCAAGTGTAGGCGGCACCATTAAGGGGACTGTACTGATTTTAGCTTGCTCACTAAAATCAGGTGAATGCTTATCGTGCTCAAGGCGATTAGCGACGTTGGAATTAACCCCTTTTTTAGAATTTAAATCTGCTTTAATACTTTCCGGGCTAACATTCTGGTTCGGTTCAAAATCAATTTCTTCTTTTGTAAGACTTAAAAGCGTTAGGGCGCTGGTAACATCTGCTTCATTCTCGACACTCATTTCTACCACGGGTGCGGATGGGGGTGACTTAACAGTTATCGGTATTCCCGCTTCAGACATCAGCATCGTACACCAATGATAAGTCTCAGAACTCAAACCAGATTTTTTGTTTTGTTCAAAATCCCCTATGATTTCGTTACACCAGTCATAAGTCTTGGCGTTATATTTAACCGCATCCTTAGAGCACGAAATAAGAAACAACATTAGCAAAAAACCAATAATTCTCATATTTAAATAACCTAAATAAAGTCATCTTTGATTATGCGTTGATAATACAATACAATCAAGCAGCAGCTAGTGCTGATTGATCTAATCAATCGCGCAAAAGAACCATTCCTATTCGAAACGATTCAAACAATCGTTACGTAATTTTGATGATATGTTGCAAGATAAATTGTAAATTTCGCTGCCCTCGAAATTCATTCGTATCGAGCTTATATACCGCCTTTATTTGACGTACACCCAACCAAGACTCAGGTTTGTCGACAAAGAAATAAATAGCATCTATGAGCTTCCCACCTAAAGGGAGACGTAAAACTAACTTTAAATGCCTCTCCCCGACTATTCGTATCTGTAAAACATCAAAAATACCGTCAAAGAAAGGTTCTGGATGTTTTTGACCCCAAGGACCTGCTGCCGCAATTAATTCGGTGAAATTGAGCGTCAAATAATCTTCAGTTAATTGACCATCGGTATAAATTTCCGGCGTTAAATCAAAGTCGGCTATAAGTTGTTGCGTTCGCTGAATAAAAGCCTTCGTAAAGAGATCAAAATCGCAGGCTTTTATCGTGAGTCCTGCAGCCATAGCATGGCCGCCAAATTTTGATAATAACTGCGGATTTTCAGTGGCAATATCATTTAAAACATCTCGTATATGTATTTCCGAAATCGAGCGTGCTGATCCTTTCAGATAGCCATGATCAGCTTTCGCAAAGGCAATCACCGGCCTATTGAGCTTATCTTTTATTCTAGAAGCCAAAATTCCAATAACGCCTTGGTGCCACTGTTGATCGTATAAACAAACAGCAGATTGTGTAGCGTTTGCTTCAACGTCGGATAGCGTCGCTAGAATTGACAGCGCACTGGATTTCATCTGTGCTTCTATTTCTTTACGTTCTTTATTTAGATGATCTAATTGCTGCGCCATTTGTTTACTTTCAATGGGGTCAGATGACAATAAACACTCTATGCCCAGTGCCATATCATCAAGGCGCCCTGCCGCATTGAGGCGAGGACCAATTGCAAACCCTAAGTCAGTTGCTGACAATGTTTTTGGGTTACGTCCTGAAATTTCAATCAGACTGTTAATCCCAGCACAACAATGGCCCGATTTAATACGCGATAACCCTTGGAACACTAAAATGCGATTAACATAATCTAATGGAACAACATCAGCAATGGTCCCCAAAGCGACTAAATCGAGTAACTGTGCCAAATTAGGCTCTGTCATCTGGTGTTCAGAAAACCAATGAATTGCCCGTAATTGTGCCCTCAGTGCTAATAACACATAGAAAATAACACCCACACCGGCTAAGGCCTTACTGGGGAAGGCGTCACCCTCTACATTTGGATTAACAATCGCCTGTGCCGGCGGTAACGTCATACCCGGTAAATGATGATCGGTAATAAGAACTTGGATGCCGGCTTTTCTTGCCGCCTCAACGCCTTCAAAGCTGGAAATACCGTTATCAACGGTAATGATAATATCCGGTTCCGACTGGGCTGCCAAGGCAACAATCTCAGGGGTTAAGCCATAACCGTATTCGAATCGGTTGGGTACAACATAGCTGACCTGTTGAGCACCCAATAAGCGTAGCCCTTTGATTGCGACAGCGCAACTGGTGGCACCATCCGCATCAAAATCAGCGAGGATAAGGATTTTCTTATTCGCTTTAAGAGCCGCGAGTAACGCTGCAACCATCGTCTCCATGCCCGACAGTAGCGAGGGAGAAGGCAATTGTTTTAGAGAATAATCCAGCGCTTTTTGTGTGTAGATGCCACGGGAGAGATAAATTCGTTTTAACACCGGATCGAGATCACCCAGTTGATCCCGTTGACGGTCAACTGAACGTTGAACGACCTTTTTCAACATGAAGTTAAGCCGTTACGAATTCGAGTCGGCAACGGCTTAAACACTAAAAAGTAAAACCGTTATACTTTTATAAACTATCAAGAATAGCTGTTTTTACAGCACCCAGTTCAGCATCAACCGTGGTGGGTTTTATTGTCGATTGTACAATAGCGGTATCAGGGTCTTTCAAACCATTACCGGTCAGGGTACAGACAATTTTACTGCCTTCCGGGATTTTTCCGGAAGTAATATCTTTTAAGGCACCTGCCAAAGACGTTGCAGAAGCCGGTTCGCAGAAAATACCTTCATAAGCAGAAAGCATTTTTTGAGCTTCGAGGATCTTTGCATCTTCAAAACAATCAAACCAACCCCCGGATTGTTCTTTTGCAGCCCACGCAGAATCCCACGATTGTGGGTGGCCAATACGAATTGCTGTTGCAACCGTTTCAGGTTCATCAACCATATAACCTAAGGTAAAAGGCGTTGCACCTGCGGCCTGGTAACCACACATAACAGGTCGTTTATTAACAACGGCTTTAAGTGCACCCTGATTGGTTGAATATTCCTGATACCCTTTCCAATAAGCCGTTATATTGCCGGCATTACCAACCGGTAAGCAATGATAATCTGGTGCAGTGCCTAATTCATCGATAATTTCAAAAGCCGCCGTCTTTTGCCCCTCAATTCGGTAAGGGTTAATGGAGTTTACAATCGTAACGGGTGCATGATCGACGATCTCTTTGACTAAACGCATACCGTCATCAAAATTGCCTTTAATTTGAATGATTTTAGCGCCATACATTAAGGTTTGTGCTAGTTTTCCTTGGGCAATTTTGCCTTCTGGAATCAACACAAAGGCCTTAATTCCAGCACGTACCGCATAGGCTGCCGCCGAAGCTGAGGTATTACCGGTAGAGGCACAAATAATGGCTTCGCTGCCTTCTGAAACGGCTTGGGTCACCGCCGTTGTCATACCGCGATCTTTAAAAGAACCGGTTGGATTTAGCCCTTCAAATTTTGCATAAATTTCAACCTCTTTACCGATCACCCGAGGAATATTTTGCAATTGAATAAGCGGTGTATTTCCTTCACCAATGCTAATAATACGCGCATCACCACCAAACGGTAATCGTTCTTGATATCGTTCAATGAGGCCTGTATAACGTGGTCTGAATGCCATAGATTTATCCCAGTGTTTCTAAACGAATACGATTAACGTTACCGATAACCGTATCAAGATTCTCTATTTCTGCAATAGAGTGGTCAAGTTTGCTCTCAAGTGCTTTCGACGTAATGATGATCACATCAACTGCAGTCCCTTCTTTACGGGGTTCTTTTTGAATCAGCGCTTCAATATTAATGCCTTGTGATGACAAAATATTGGTTACGTCTGCTAAAACACCCAAATTATCAGCAACAGTTATCCGTAAATAATAAGGCACAACGATCGAATCAATAGCCAAAATAGGCTCTTGTGACAATGATGATGACTGAAAAGATAAGTGTGGTATTAAATGTTGTGGTTCACAATTAATATTTCTTACTACATCAATTAAATCAGCGACTACGGCCGATGCCGTGGGTTCAGCACCTGCCCCAGGGCCATAATAAAGACTCGGTCCTACCGCATCCCCTTGAACGACAACCGCATTCAAAACGCCATCAACATTAGCGAGTAATCGTTTCTCAGGAATTAACGCCGGATGAACGCGCAGTTCAATGCCGGCAGGGGTTTTGCGCGCAATACCTAAGTGTTTAATTCGATACCCTAATTCTTCAGCGTATTGCACATCTTCTTGGGAAATTTCAGTAATTCCTTCATGATAAAGCCGCTCAAATTGCAAAGGAATTCCAAAAGCGATTGAGGCTAAAATGGTTAACTTATGGCCGGCATCAATACCTTCAATATCAAAGGTTGGATCGGCTTCAGCGTAACCCAATGCTTGGGCTTCCGCCAAAACATCTGCAAAATCACGGCCCTTGTCACGCATCTCCGTTAAAATAAAATTACCGGTGCCATTAATAATACCTGCCAACCACTCAATCTTATTCGCACTCAAGCCTTCTCTAATCGCCTTGATGATGGGGATGCCACCGGCAACAGCGGCTTCAAACAGCACCATAACCCCTTTTTCCTGCGCTAAGGCAAAAATCTCAGTACCGTGCAAGGCAATCAGTGCTTTATTAGCCGTCACTACATGTTTACCATTATTAATCGCGGCAATCACCAAATCTTTAGCCAGGGTATCTCCCCCTATCAGCTCAACCACAACATCAATTTCATCATTATTAACAATGGCAAAAGAGTCTGTCGTTAATTCAATCGCTGAGGTATCACAGATCCGCTCACGAGAAAGGTCTTTAGCCGATGCATGAGTGACTTTAATGACGCAACCAACACGTCGGGTTATCTCCTCGGCATTACGGGTTAGAACATTAACGGTACCGCCGCCAACAGTTCCCAAACCTAACAAGCCTACTCTTACAGGATCCAAATCAAGCTCCACTTAAATTAACACTTTTAACCAAAAGCGTACGTTAAAAAACATAGCATTATACCTTGTTGTGACCTTTGAGCATATCACGAATACCGCGCATAGCTTGGCGAGTCCGGTGTTCATTCTCGATCAGGCTAAAACGAACAAACTGATCACCGTATTGGCCGAAACCAATCCCTGGCGATACGGCCACTTTGCTTTCGATGAGTAACTTTTTAGAAAATTCAAGTGAGCCCATGGCCTTAAATTGCTCCGGGATAGGTGCCCAGACAAACATTGTTGCCTTGGGTTTTTCAACTTTCCAACCAATAGCATTCAGACCATCACATAAAACATCACGTCGTTTACGATACATCTCACAAATCTCAGCGACACAATCCTGCGGTCCTTCCAGAGCGGTAATCGCGGCGACTTGTATCGGGGTAAACATGCCATAATCAAGATAGGATTTAATCCGTGTTAACGCCGCCACAAGTTCTGGATTACCACACATAAAACCAACACGCCAGCCCGGCATATTATAGCTTTTAGACAATGAGAAAAACTCAACGGCAATCTCTTTAGCACCCGGCACTTGTAGAATTGACGGTGCTTTATAACCATCAAAAACAATATCGGCATAGGCCAGATCATGAACAACCCAAATTTTATATTCTTGTGCAATAGCAATAACTTTCTCAAAAAACTCCAAATCAACACATTGTGTGGTTGGATTTCCTGGAAAGTTCAAAATCAACATTTTAGGACGGGGCCAGGAGTCGATAATGGCATTTTCCAACTCTTGAAAAAAATCAACACCGGCCTCCATACGAATGTGACGTAAATCAGCACCCGCAATAACAACACCGTAAGGGTGAATAGGATAAGCCGGATTAGGAACCATCACCACATCACCCGGGCCTAACGTAGCTAACGCCAAATGGGCCAACCCTTCTTTTGAACCAATCGTAACAATGGCTTCTGTTTCAGGATCCAAATTGACGTCATAACGGTTTTTATACCAGTGACAAATCGCTTTTCGTAACCGCGGAATACCTTTTGAGATTGAGTAGCGATGGGTATCATTGCGATGCGTCGCCTCAACCAGTTTGTCAACTATATGTTTCGGCGTGGGTTGGTCTGGATTTCCCATCCCAAAATCAATAATATCTTCCCCGGCTGCACGGGCTTTTGCTTTTAATTCATTAACAATGTTAAAAACATAAGGGGGTAAGCGGTTAATCCGTTGAAATTCATCCATCGAGCAATTCACATTTTTCTATTAAAATCGCGCCATTTTGGCATGAATTTAAAAACATAAAAATAAAATTATATTTTTTCTCCAGATAATACCGTTTTAAAGCCTTATTTAAGCGAATATATAACCTTTTATCTCAGAGCGTGTTACTTTTAAACATGAATCTTCGCTGAGGTTCAGTTATTACTGTCGAGCGAAATAAAGTCCTTTTTAAAGAGATAAATCAATGATTATTCGCCTATTACTGTTATTTTTTTTAGGGTTATCATGCTCAGCCCAGGCACAGCCTAAACTGGCCGTCCTTGATTTTGAACTCAAAGATATGACCCTCGCTCCGGGTATAAAAACTGAAATTGAGCGTACCGCAGCGATTAAACCCATGCTGGAAACGCAATTACAACAGGCGGGGTTTAACATTATCCCTGTCAGTAAAGAGCGACAACAATTTATGGATAGCGGTGTTGGCTATCTATTTAATCACCACGATGTGGCCGCCCAATTAGCACGGGCGAATAACGCAGATTTTATTTTAGTCGGGCGATTACACAAACCCAGTTTCTTATTTGCTTATCTTATTGTACAACTCGTTGAGGCAAAATCCGGAAAACTCAGCGAACGCTGGGTTGTTGAAGTTAAAGGTCCTCAAAAAAAACTAACCTCTAAGGGTGTAGAAAGCCTAGTCGTTAAAATTAATGCCTTTTTTAACGACTACGACGCACCCGAAAATAAGACATTTAACACAAATTAAGAAAATTCTCTCAAAGCGCTGATTTTGCCATATTTGTTCTCCTATAATGCGTACAGTTTTAAAGGACTCAGGTTTTAGATTAACACTCCCCCTAGGGTTTAATTGAAAGAACAAGGATGATATTAAGAAAGGGCCTCGCTGACAGTTGTTGCCCAGGGCCTTTTTTAAAATTCTGCCCGCACCCCAAATTCAAACCCCCGCCCTTGCTGCGGTGCTATATTTCTCAAATACGATACTGATTGACGAATGGTCTGATTAAGAAGATTTTTAGCATTAGCGTAAAAAACTAACCGTGACTGTGCATCCTCTACGAGGGTCATATTCGTCCCTGAATTAAGTAGCCAATAACCATCCGTTTGAGTTTCATGATTTCCCGGTCGCTCTTGGCGTTCGGCTCGAGTCAATCGTATATTGGCCATTAAATCCGGATGATGCCATGTTAATTGAAAACCATAACGCAGTGGCGGCAAACGTGGAATATCACCGTGATCATAAAATTGACCCCGGACATAGTCACTGAAAAACTCAGCATCCACGTGATTCACACCCACTTCAAGTAAAGGCATCATTAATTGCAATTCATACCCTTGAAATTGGGCATCATGTTGTTCGACGTTGTAAACCTTATGGCAAGATCCACTTCCACAGCGGTGACTAATCGTTTCAGAAACAAGATCATAATATTGATTGGAATGAATACGGGCAACATAATCTAAAATCCAATTATGATACAGATTAAGATCTGCTTTAAACCCATCCGTTTCAAAATGCAATCCCAGTTCAATATTCCGTGAGGTTTCTTCCGTTAACACACGATTGCCAATATCGTAGCTTTGCGTTGCCGGGTGTGAGCCTTTTATAAATAGCTCTTGAATATCCGGTGCCCGTTGAGAATGTGAAAAAGACAGACTGAGTGACAAAGGCTCCGCCAGATCCCAAAGACCCGAGACTGATCCACTAACCGGCGTATGATTCGTAGTGACTTGATTGTCAGGATTAATCGATTGATGTTCAACGCGCAAGCCAAACTCATAAATACCCAAGGGACTGTGTAAATCTTGAACCGTAAAAACCCCTATTGAATCAATTGATGATTTTGGCACAATGGCTTCAGCCCCCAGCGCTGAAAATTGACTGTTTCGCGTTTGTACGCCGAAAACACCGTGCTCAAATAACCACCAGGCCGGATGAGTTATTTCTAGGCGTCCTTCAAAACCTTCATGATTATAGGTGGTTCCGGGCTGGTTATTTTCAAGCTCGACATGCTGATAATCATTATAAGCCAGACGCATAAGAATATTATTAATGCCTATAATGGGCTCAGTTAATTCAGCTTTCAAATCATAACGGGATTGTGTAGCATCAATACGGACCATCTCATCGGCTGTTTCAGGCGGAACCCCGTAATGGTTGGTTTGATGATTAATCGAAAAGCCAATGTACCCTAAGCCTCCATTGACTGAAAAACCGACAGTCCCTAATTTTTTACGATTTTGACTGTTCCTAAGACGATTATGAGAATTATAATTGCCGCTGTTTTTGGTAATATCAACCGCATAATCAGGGATTTGTAGGGCAACACTTTCATTAAAAACACCGTCTAGATGAAAGGCTAAAAATGAATGATTACCATCAACCTTGAATGCCGTAGTTTTACCTTCATTAACGGTGTTATAACGCTGCTCTACTGCTCCCTCTAGAAGATTCTCATAACTTAAGACAGGAATTCTGTTATCAATAACATTGACTACACCGCCAATGGCACTGCTACCGTAGAGTAAAGAGGATGGGCCTCTTAAAATCTCAATCCGCTGCGCAAAAAAAGCATCGGTACTATTGGCATGGTCTGGACTTAAAGCTGAAACGTCAAGACTGCCTAAGCCATTTTGCATGACACTGACGCGTGAGCCACTCTGTCCGCGGATTACCGGTTGTCCGACACCCGGACCAAACGATTGATTAGTAATCCCGGGTTCATTGGCAAGCGTTTCGCCTAGGGTTGCTGCGATTTTTTGTCTCAGGTTATCGCCTGTTAAAACGGATACTGGTAAAGCGGTATTGGCAACCGATTGCCCAAGCGGCGCACTAATAATGAGCTTATCCAGCGCTTCTAAATGCTCGCTATGACCCGCCAAATGGGTATGTTGTTCTGCGGCTAAGAGCCAAGACCCCGACATCATCAAGATGATAGTGGCTAAAAAAAGAAACCGCGTCACGGTATGCAGCGTCATAAAAAGGTAACCCAGAAAAAAACAAAAACGTTATTGCCCTTATCGGCACATTTCAATAATAAATCTCACATAGCCTATGGTCAGTAGTGCACTCACTTAGCTGTAAAAATTTACAGAATCAAGCACGACATTTTATATTAACTTGCTAATAATTCAAGCCAATCCGCTTTACTAATTTTACCGCTAATGCCGCGCCGTTTATGATCAGCATCAAAAAAATACAACCGTGGAATTTCACCGTACCAGTTCGAGTCAATCTCATAGCGTAAACGCTGTGCATTAGATTCTGCAAAAACCCATGATTCAAGATCGGAAAGCCCTTTATCTTGTAGTGTTGCCAGAACTGCGGGAGTTTCCGCGATATCATCAATGGATACCATCACGATGGGTAAACGGGGCTGTTCTTGGTGAATTTCTTTAATGGTCGCCATTTCTTTCAAACACGATGCACAGGTTATCGACCAAAAAACAACAACCAAAGGCTTTGTATCATGTTTTGCCACCAATTCTTGATAGCTCCCGAGGCGTAAGCTATTCGGCTCGTTGGCTGAAACCACCACGGTAAAAAATAATAATAAGGCCGTGCTAAAAAGTCTAAAAATAGGCATTGGAGTAGATTTAATCATTGTTAATAGCCAGTAGTTGTAAGCCTTTTCCTTCGGAAGACCAAATAAGATAGGCGTTATCGTTTTGTTGAATAAGTTGCGGATGTGCGGTACGACCAGGAGCACTCAATAACTGTTTTCTGTGTGACCAACTGGCACCGCGATCATGAGAGTGTTGAACCACAATATGCGTTTGTTCTCCATCGAATTCCTGCCAAGCCAGATAAACACGGTTACCGATAGCCAATACATCCGGGTGCCCAGGGAGTTGACTGGGGTCACCTAAGGCCAGTGGAGGATGGCTAACATGATGGCCGTAATCATCCGTGTGGGCATAGAAGATTCCTTGACGTTGTGCCCCTAAGGTAAACCAAACCAAATGCGATCGGCCTTGATCATCAATCGATATTGCCGGCCCATGCTCAGGACACGCATCCACACGCCAATCATCGGTAATCGCTTGAATCGGTTGTGACCATTGATTGTTGTCCAGCAATCGTATTAACGCATGATCACGAATACCCTTTTCTAAGACCATTCGGGCAAGAATGACCGGTTTGTCATTGGGTGCGAGTGCCGTTGCCGTGCGACAACACGAGCAGATTCCACCGGTTATTTTTTGATTCTGTAAACGGCCGTTAAGACTGTCAAAGGTTGTGTAATACAATGAAACGACACCCGACCCTAATTTTGGATCATGGCGGCCGTGACGGGTATCGTGCCAGAAAAAGTAAACTTTTCCGGTTGAATCAACCAGCATTTGATCCATGTAGTGCATCGCCGTTGCCGCTTCATCACTCACTAAAATGGGTGTGCTAAACGTTCGCCCCTGATCATCGGAATAACTGAAATAAGTGGTTGCCCGCTGATCCTCATCGGCGTAATAAAGCACATGGATGCGGCCACTGCGGCTTACTTTAATAATGGGTGGATTTTCAGCCCAAATATTAATCTTTTGTTTTTTTGGGTTAACTTTAAAAGACCGACTAAACGAACGCCCTAAATCGGTTGAGTATTCCACAAATATATTTTTGTCAGTGGGAAATAAACGCCACAAGGTTCCATCGGGTGCAAAATCTGTGGCAATAATCCCCTTAAGCGCGGCACTGCCATGGTCATGATAAGGCTTAAGCGATGCGGTTTTTCCAGTTGATTGACAAGCCGTAAGCAATAGCGGAGCGAGGATAAAAAGCCAGATAAATTGCGGCGAGGTCTTCTTTTTAGAACGTTTAAACATTATCAGGGATCATAATTAATTAAGGGTTTGTAGTGCTCGAGTCTATCCCTTTATCACCGAGCACATAAAATACGTCACTATTTACCGTAGCCTAAAAGTTAACATTAACTGTCCCTAAGATACGGTAATCAAGATCATCTTGATCGCCATTGGCATCATCAACAATCGGATAACCAAACGAGGTGCCTACATTCCAGTTATTCCAGCGGTTAGAACCGGAGACAAAACGCAGTCCCGGAGAAATATACAGTGAGTTACCGCCCGAATTACCGACTTTTACGCCCGCTTGTTCTTCATGCTCTTGGTACTGACCATTAAATTCTAAAACAAAATCAAGTGCTGATTTATTAAATAGCTCCGCTAAGCTAGCCAACGGTAAACGGTAGGCGCTGGAAATATTATATCCCACAGAGTCCCCTAAATCGCTGCCTTGTGCGCCTTCACTCGAAATACTATACATAACACTGCTGTCAAAAGACATCGCATCCACTTGTTTGGTAAACGCTAACCCCAACAAACCATTCCAAGCCCCAGACCCCGGTTGTAATTCGGTTTCAAAGCGGGTGCCATTGTGATCACCGGTGCTTTTCACCGTTTCACGCACGTCACCGGTAGGTGCACTGACACCTAACAATAATGACAAATGGGTTTTTGTTTCTTCATCTTTGTAAAAACGATATTGTCCGAAAAATAACGTATCACCCACACCCTCATTATCACCTATGTTTTCAATGTGACCATGATGGTGATGTTCGCCCTCTTCCTCTTCCTCCTCTAAATGGGTATCTTCAATGCCCTGTCGAAAGACCAATGGTACTCTAATCCCCACCGTTAAATCATCGGTTACGCCATAGCTTAAACTAAAAGAGGGCAACATCATGCTATCAGCACTGTGCAAGTCAGCATCATGATTAGCTTCTTTTAATTCCTGACGTGTTGCTGCACTTAACTTTTGAAATTTACGGTATTCATAGCGAGCGCCCACATTAAAATTACCTTTAGGTGCCGTAATCGCACTTTCAGTATTAATCGGCGAGGCAAATTGTTTACCCCCCATAAAACTCATGCCACCGGTATGTGAGGCCAATACCGGCGTCGTACACAGCAGTGATAATACGATAGTGCTTCTAAATTTCATCTGATTGCCTTTCGTTAACGATCTATAACCTAGCTTTATTTTAACTATAGCAATAAGGTAAGAGGGACACAGATTATTCCTGAAAATGTGTCATATGCCCTATTTGTTGTATTCCAGCTAAACGGGTCACTAAAAAATGACTACGGTTTAAGGGCTGAAATTTGCTATTTGACAACAGATAAAGCCTACGAATAGTGCTAATTATCGCTAAATATTGCCCTTAAACCGCCGAATCTATACTATAAAGTATCAAATGATTTAAGGTCATCGTATTCAATGGACATTCAGGAAAACCTTCAACAGGCAATCCAGCAACACCAAAACGGTCAGTTACAAGATGCTGAGCGGTTATACCGTCATGTTTTAAAAGTGACTCCCAACCACTCTGAGGCCAACCATAATTTAGCTGTTCTCACCGTTCAAAACGGTCAACTCAATAAAGCACTGCCATTTTTCAAACAAGCATTAGATTCGAACCCAAAGCAAGGACAATTTTGGGTCAATTATATTGATACGTTGATCTGTACCGGTCAACAAGATAAGGCACGAAAACTCCTTAATCGTGGCCGCTCACAAGGCCTTATTGGCGAGAGCGTCGACCAATTAGAAACCCAACTTAACGTTGACACTGAACAAAAAAATAGACCGTCACAAATCCAGACTGATTTTATTATTGCACTACACGCAAAAGGGAAGACTGAAGAAGCACTGGGTGCCCTGAATAAGCTATTAACTAACTACCCTGATATTCCACTACTTTACAATATTCAAGGTGCCTGTTATGCAAATCTCGAACAACCGGTCAAGGCCATTAACAGTTATCAATATGCACTTAAAATCAAACCTGACTATGCTGATGTACATAATAATCTAGGATTTACTTTACAGGATCTTGGCCAATTAGACGCCGCCGTTCAATGTTACCAGCAAACCATTACAATTAACCCCAACTTTGCTGAAGCGCATAATAACTTAGGAACGGCTTATAACGAACTCGGCCAATTTAAAACGGCTGTTAACTGTTTTGAGAACGCATTAACTATTCGATCAAACTATGCTGAAGCACACAGCAATTTAGGTAATGCACTGCAGAACCTAGGCCGATTAGCCAGAGCAACCATAAGTTATAAAAACGCCATCAACATAAACCCGAACTTTGCAGAAGCCCATAATAACCTAGGCAATGTTCTCCAAGAACGCGGGCAATTAAAAGCAGCTGTTAAAAGCTACCGTCAGGCATTAAAAATTAAACCTGACTTTGCGCAGGCACATTTCAACCTTGGCAACACACTTAAAAATCTCTGCCAACTGGATGTCACCATTGAAAGCTATGAACAAGCGCTCAAGTTTAAACCTGATTATACCGATGCACATTATAATCTGGGAAATACCCTGAAAGAAGTTGGCAAACTGGATGCCGCTGTTGACAGCTATACGCAAACGTTGCAACTCAACCCAGAATATGCCGATGCACACAACAATTTGGGTAATGTACTCAATAAACTTAATCAACCGATTCCAGCACTGACCTCCCTCCAACAAGCCCTTTCTATAGACCCTGAAAACCCCTTATTCTGGGAAACCTTTGTCGCTATTTTACAAGGTATTAAATTCACCACCTTTAACACAGCGATCATGCCTTTCCTTCACCAGGCACTTGAGCAACCCAGCGTCAGACCCAGCGATATTTCATCGGCCATCATGAGTAATTTACGCCTCCACCCACAATTAAAAGCTGCGCTCAACACTTATAAAACAGCGACTCTTGATCATACTGAAAACTTGATTACCAGACAATTAACAACCATTCCGCTCCTGCTACAATTAATGACCTTAACCCCTCTCCCGGACCCTGAGGTAGAATCGCTGTTAACACACATACGGCGTTCCATGCTGGACACTCTGCTCACAACAAATAATACCCATCACATTGCACCGTTCTATGAGGCACTTGCAATACACTGTTTTACTAATGAATATGTTTTTTTTGAAAGCGATGATGAAACCATTAAAATCAATCGCCTTGAAAATAAAATTAATCTGCTTCTCAAAAAGAATAAAACCCTGCCAAGCGCTTGGATTACCCTATTAGCCAGTTACCGACCGCTTAATCATTATGCATGGTCTGAACAATTACTGTCTTCGCATTACTTAGATGTTCTGAAAAAAATTATTGTGCGACAGTTGATTGAAGTTCAAGAAGAACAACGCTTACGTTCCAAAATTCATAAAATCACAACAATCACCAATAAGATTTCCCAATCAGTCAGAGATCAGTATGAACAAAGTCCTTACCCTCGCTGGGTTAATGCCGGCCTTTATTCAACACCCTTACCGATTGAAAAAGCGTTGGAAAATTTGGGTCTTAACCTTAACCTCAACAAACAACCCTTTAGTAAAAAACCTGACATCCTTATTGCCGGTTGTGGTACCGGGCAGCATGCATTAAATACCGCTTCAAGATTTCTAAACAGTAACGTTCTGGCTATTGACCTGAGTCTAAGCAGTTTGTCTTACGCCATTAGAAAAACGCAAGAATTATCAGTTTCAACCATTGACTATATGCAAGCTGATATTCTTAAATTAAACCAACTTAACCGACAATTTGACCTGATTGAATCTGTGGGCGTCCTTCACCATTTGGAAGATCCCCTGACCGGATGGGCTGTATTGATTGATTTGTTACGTCCGAAGGGGCTTATGAAAATTGGCTTGTACAGCGAACTCGCCCGCCAAGCGATTGTAACATCACGTGATTTTATTAAAACAAACCACTACAGCACTTCTGCAAAGGACATTCGCCAATGCCGTACTGACATCATTGCCATAGCAGAGGATGCTGATTCTAAACTGGCTAAAATCTTAACTATTCCTGACTTTTATAATTTAAGTGAATGCCGCGACCTACTCTTTCACATTCAAGAGCATCGTTTCACGTTACCGGAAATTGAAACAGCTTTACAACAGTTAGGCCTCAAATTTCTCGGTTTTGAACTGGGTCATAGTCAAACCCTCGATAAATTCAAAATGATTTACTCAGCCGATGATGCCTTATTTTCATTATCTAACTGGCATCAATTTGAATGCCAACACCCCGACACCTTCAGTGGCATGTACCAATTCTGGGTGCAAAAAATTTAAGAGCGCCCATGCCCACGACTCAAATAGATCCATGCAATAAAACTACATTTAAACGGTCCGTCTTCGTAATGACTTTTCCGCAACGGTTGAGCAAAACGATTAAACTAACTTCAATAACGGTGCCGGCCAGAAAAGAACGGCTCAAGGAAAAAATGACTGTGAAATAAAAGGTAGCCAGTTTAGAGGGGGGGGGATGGATATTCGCGAGAATGTCCAACTGGCTACCAAAACTTAAAAATCAAAATCACCTTTAAATGAAGGTGCTTTGAAAATCAGAGCGTAGTGTAGAGAAAATAAAGTCATAAGAGAATGTGACAAATTGACGCATGCACCACACAAACAAAACACATCTCTTTGAGGCCCACTCGCCCCTCCCTGCATTCAATAGTGTAGTCAGCACAGAGCAGAAAAACCCGCACACGTTTTTTCATAATCATTTAAGTTTTCCCCATATCAGTCGATCATTGATTAGGTAGACCTGTATTTTTTATTTGGTTTTCTAATTCAAAATGATCACTCATGCCCCTAACGCTCAATAGCACAATAGCTGCACTCAGCTCTCAACAAAACCCTAAAAAAACCCAGGGTGACATCAGTAGTCAGGCACAGGTATTGCCTTCAGGCAGTGCGACTCCACCCCGTCAAGAGAGTGCGGTAACTATCACAATTGATGCCCAGATAAACCGATCACGTAACACGACTCATCCCCCTGTCATAGCATTTAATGAGGCTATTGCTGTTGGCCAAACTGCTGAGAAGGCCCTAGATGAAATTAACAGCGCATTAGTCAAAATACGTGAAACGACTCGAAAGGCGGTGACAGGTCAAAACACAGTTATTAATTTAAATGCCTTGAATGATCAACTGTTACGATTAAAAAATGAAATTAACACTATTGTAGAGAATCATCACTATAAAAATACCCCCGTCTTAAAGAACGGTTTTTCACAATCGTTTCCGGTGGATGCGCAGCACACAAACACTATCAACCTTACCCTGACAGATTCATCTACTCACAACTTAGGTGTCAGGACCACTGCGGCAAGTGATTTAGCTGATATTGCACCTGCATCTTCCACACTTAAAATACCGGGCACCCCCGTCATAGCCCCCGTTAATGCGTTTTCGGTGACAAAGCAGCAACAGATCCCTCAACACCCTGAAAAAACACCGCACAAAACAGGGCCCATCGATACCCGCACATTAATACCACCAGCGCCCGTTATTCACTATCAAATTACGTTAAGCCCTCTTGAAGACAAGACACTCAAACAAGACAAACATATTCTACCGATTGAACAAATCGAACCGAAAAAAAGTAGTCCTGAATTTGATTTAAGCCTGAATAATATTTCTGATTTCACACTAGCCAGTTATGAACTTTACCGTTTTACCCAGACTCTTCTTCCCGATCATTCACGACAAACTACAAAGGAGCAAACCATCACTCACTTTATGAGTGATGAAAAGCCAATTGTTGTTAACGCTATCCCTTTGTCATTTGACTCAGCACATAAAACTGACTCTTACGGACAGCAAACCATCAGCCTCGATAATAAACCGGGGCATACGTTATTAACCGGCGTTATTCATAACAAAGTATTCCTTCCAGTTAGTATTGATTTAGAAGATAGTATCGACACTTTTTCCAACGTGCAATATCCTAAAAAACCAGTCAACCTAAATCTACTGAATGCTCTCAACCCAAACCCACCTCAACCGTCAACCCCCTCTTTAACACTCCCTATTGCCTCAAGAGAAATTAATCCATTAAAGTCGCCTTCTTGGGAAATTGCGACTACCCAGTCCACTGTCGTTAACTTTACTGATTTCCCGGTCAATAAAGGCGACCGAATTTCCTTAACGATTCAAGGGCAGACAATAATGCAAGTGTTTGTCAGTAAGAGTGACATAGCGCCACTACTCACTGAAATGGCCGGTCGTGTCACTGAAAAAATGAAGACGGTCAGTAAGGTGAACGTTGATAAAGGTACGTTGACCCTCACGCATGAACCCGAACGCTCTGATTTAAATGAATTGCGGTTAACTATTGAGCCTCAACCGATCATAGCGCCACTTAAAACGGTTAAGACTTTTGATTTCAAGCCACTGCCATTAAAACCAGGGGACCGACTTCGGTTAACGGTTTCAGGCGCCAAAAAGGCGCAAGGCACGCTAACTAATCAGGGCCTTAAAACACTATTAACAAACGNNAATGAAGGCGACCACCTTACGATAACCGATGGCGGTAACAACAAAATACAAGGTACGCTCGTTCATCAAGATAGAGACCGCTTCCTCACGGGTATTGCTCAAGAAGCAATTGACACGCTAGAAGGCATTACTGATGCGGCTACGAATAACGGCGTGTTAACGCTAACAAGCACATCAAATACTGCACTGAGTGATCTTGTTGTTACTCTTCAAAGATCTGCAAATTCACTGCCTCTGACAACGGTTAAGACTTTTGATTTTACTGACCCCCCCTTAAATAAAGGTGATCAGATTACCTTAACGGTGGCCGCTGATAACATAGCACTCGTTACCCTTGAAGATCAAAACCTAGAAACACTGCTTACTGAAATTGCTCAGGAGATAACTGAAAAAATAGAAGACATTACCGATACAGCGGTGAATAACGGCCTGTTAACGCTAACAAGCGCCACAAACACAACACTGAGCAACCTAACCATTACCCTTGAAAAAGCGCCCTTTCCAGCGCCGCTGACAACGATTAAAACCTTTGAGTTTACCCATCAGGTTTTAGCTAAAGGCGATCAAATCACCTTAACGCTTAACGGTGATGAAAAAGTTCACGCAACACTTGAAGGTCAAGATATCAATACCTTACTGACCACTATCGCCCGGGGTGCATTGAAACAAAACGATGCCATTAAAAAAGCAGAGGTCAAAGACGGCGTTTTAAGACTAAGCGGTTTTAAAAACCATAACGCAATGACCCAGACTTATGTGGAGATCAAGCGACCCGCCTCGCCGCCTTCATTGGATAATATTTCACTGCTTAGTGATAAAAAAGCCCGACAAAGTTTAATCGTAATTGATCAGGCCATAACGGATGTGACCTCACAACAATTATTACTGAAGACTTTTCAGAACCAGATTCATCATGCTTTTTCTAAACTGACACCGGTCGATGAAAATTTGTCATTACTCACCCAAGGCGACCTGACTGCAGTCGTCGTTAACGAAACAGAACCGTTACTCATTGTTGAGTCCGAGACAATGCGGTTCCAAAGCCCGCCTCAAAAGGGGCTCAAGGTAGGCCAGAAAATGTTACTGAAGGTAACAGATTCCAGCAGTCTGCCGCCAAAAATAAAACTATTTAAAGCAAGCGGCTCACCGCTTTTACAATTAACCCATAACAACAGTCTATTACATGCCTTATTAAGTCAGGAACAACCTTTGCTACCGGTTGAAAAGGCGCTTACAGACGGGTTAAATCAAAGAAATATCACCAAACAATTAGATTTAACGACCCCCGATAACGTCATTCAAACCCCTTATGAAAAGAACGTTTTAATCAGCGATGAAGAACCCGCCTCAGAGGCCATCTTACCCCCGCACTTATTACCGCCTGAAACATTTAAGGCCGACTGGGTGCAACGGCAACTCAAACATTCGGGGTTATTTTATAAAAACAGTTCATTAAAAAAAACAGGTACACCGTTAACTGATCTTAAACAATTATTTTTGCTATTACAGCGTGAAGATACAGGCAATAAGGAACTGACCCAAGCATTGGATGGCATTTCAGCCAGTCAGGTCAAAGCGCTTGATGCTGACTTACAAGGGGGGAGTTATTAT
>LWDU01031924.1_pt1 | contig 42933 bp, 38 predicted proteins | sample 727161 | NCBI WGS metagenome assembly LWDU01 (sample SAMN04566230, study PRJNA314399) | hydrothermal vent metagenome | isolation source: deep sea hydrothermal plume seawater | place: Mexico: Gulf of California, Guaymas Basin | collected 2004-07-11
TATTCGCCACACTAAACATGTTCCGTACATTCGGATTATTGGCTGCAATGATGACTGGTCTTTCTATATCTTCGGCATTTCTTGTACTACCTTTGTTACTCAAATGGTGGGCAAATAATTCAAAATACACCTCTACAGGTTCTACCAGTTAAGATTATCAGACTAGTGCCAGTACTGGGACAGCCTAGTTAATTAGACGCGCTTGTCATCAGTGTGAAATGAAAGGAAAAGAATTGATAATTGGCGGACTAAAGACTGCAGGAGTATCTCCGTATGCAATTTAATGGTTCTGGGAGCCATGGTAGTCTTTGGATATGCTAAAGGAAGGTGGTTTTTCTTTTCAGCCCGGTGATTTGGGAGAGAATATATTGTTGAAAGGTATTGATTACAATGAACTCATTCCTGAAAAGATTATAAAAATTGGTAGCGAAGTTGTTCTCCAAGTCAGTAAGATTTGTGACCCATGTGCCACATTGTCTCAATTGCCCAGTATAGGGAAGACACGCATCAAGGAATTGTTGCGAGAGAGTATGGGTTTGCGAGGTTGGTACGCACGAGTCATACAAGAAGGGGACATCACCATTGGTGACAAGGTAATGCTCAGTTAACGGTTGAGTGTGTGGTTTGTTTGGGACACTCAGAATTCGCTAGTGCCGACGAATACCACACCTATCACAACATAGAACAAGATTACAACGAGAGTTAATCCAATAACAATCCATGAGATAACCATCGCAGCCTTAGCACTTCCACCATCAGGGTGGCCGGGGTATTGGTTGGTTATGGTAAGTGCTTGATTGGCAATAATCAACCCTGGGATTGCGGTACAAATCCCACATCCCACAAGTCCTAAAATTGAAAGAATTAGTGCAGTTGTTGCTGATGTGGCAGGCACCCCCATGCCTGGTATACCCATTCCTACTTGGGGTTGGGCTGCTTGGGGTTGTCCCATAATCATCTGTTGAGGTGGTTGGCCATACTGTGGTTGAGGAGGCGCTTGTTGTGTCGGTTGTCCCCACTGGTCTGTGCCGGGTTGCATAAATTTCCTATACCGGCAGTGCTCAAAGTGGTTTCCATCTAACTATTGGAGTATTTCGGTCGTCTTCCTTCAATAAGAGCAGACAATCCTTCATGAGCATCAGCAGTTGCGAATATTGTATCTAGTCTTTCTAACTCAAGAGCTAGTCCTGCCTGTAAATCATCACCTGTGTCGACTGCATCATTGAGTAAGTCAGCAGCCATTTTTACTGCGATTGGGGCGGCAAAGCGAAGCGACTTTATTTGCCTGCTAACATTTCTGTCCTCCGGATCAAATCCTTCAGGAATCCTTCCAGAGAGAAGAATATCCATATTTTCATCGCTGAAAAATTGGCTTGCAAAAGCAGCGACAGGATGCTCAGAATCTACCGGCTTCCCAGCATATTTTTCAGCAGGCTTGCCGGTTTCAGCAAGAGTGTCAACAGTCGTATCAACTTCATTAGGTTCAACAAGATGAGTCAATAATCCAAGTGCAAAAGCACTGTTGTGGTCCATAAAATTACCAGCCAAAACGGCCCAGCGAGCACTCTCAACCCCACATATTCGTGGTGTTCTTTGCGAGCCACCTAGACCAGGGTAAATGCCGATGCTTGTTTCTGGAAAGCGGAACTGTGTCCTGCGTGTTCCGATTCGGTAGTCACACGAGAGAGCCAACTCCAAACCTCCTCCAAGAGCTAGACCAGTGGTCATGGCAATGGTGGTCTTTGGTGAGTTTTCCAATTTGTCCAGCACTTGATGGCCAAATGCGGTGAAATCGTAGATGTCTTGGATTTTGTCGGCGCGGATTTTGTCAACGAAAAATTTCACATCAGCGCCGGCAACAAAGGCCTTACCAGCACCTTCTAGAACAATAGTTGAGATAGAATTGTCAGCATTGAGAATGTCCAAAGCGTCTCCTAATTGTGAGACTACAGTTTCATTGAGAGCATTCATCGCTTCTGGGCGATTAATTTGCACATTTGCGATTGAACCATCGGTGGTTACATCGATGTATGAGAATTCGAATGGCTTGCCGGATTCTGCTTGGGATGCCATGAAGTCAGGCAGAGTGAAACCGGCGAGTTCAGCATATTGAGAAGCCATAGAGTAAGCGGATTCAATACCAAGTTTGTTGGCTAACTCGAATGGACCTCTAGCCCAGCGTAATCCCACTTTTGCGCCACGGTCAACATCTTCCATTGAACAGATTTCTTCTGCAACAATTTGCGCTGAGATAGCGAATACTTGACCTAGTAAACGCTGAGATATTATTTTTTCAGCCTCATCAGAGCAATTTCCTTCCTCTGCTATGTCGCCGATTTCCCACATATTTCCCGCTTCAACCATGTCACGAAGGTTTTGTGCACCTGTGTACCGAGGGGTGTTGAGTTGTTCTGCAAGATAGTCAGTTGCATGAAGTGCGATAGGTGGGCCAGTTAAATTCATCAGTGCGAATGGTCCCATTCCAATTTGGAATGCATTGCAAGCAGCGGCGTCAATCTGTGCTGTAGTTGCTAATTCTTCCTCAAGCAATAGGCACGCTTCATTTAGCCATGGCACAAAGAAGCGATTGACGACAAAGCCAGGGCGGTCTTTGCAGACGATGACAACTTTTCCGAGCGTTTTGCAGTATTGAACAACTCGCTCGGTGCTTTCGCGGCTGGTTGATTCAGCAGGAATTACTTCAACCAGCCGATTTTTAGCAGGATGGTAAAAGAAATGCAGACCAACAAATTTGTCTGGTCTGCCAGTTGCTGCAGCCAATTCATTGACTGACAACGACGAAGTATTTGAGGCTAAAATCGTATTTTCATCGCACACCTCATCGAGGGTCGTGAAAACTGCAGTCTTGATGTCAAAGTCTTCGAAAACTGCCTCGATGACCAAATCGGTATCTGAGGAAACATTCTCTGTTCCAACCACGCCGGTGATTCGGCTTTGAATTGCTTCAACCTGAGCCGGCTTGAAGATACGACGTTCAACAGCCTCAGAGAGGAAATTAGCAATAGTTTCCTGACCACGCTCAACCCATTTAGCCTCGCGGTCCACCATTTGCACATCGAATTCTTCTTGTGCAGTTTTCTGAGCAATACCGCTTCCCATATTGCCCGCGCCGATGATGGCGACACTCTGAACCGGTTCCATGACTTGCGCGGGTGCGGTACTAAACATGAACTAAACGGCTTACTAATCATCGAGGAAACAAAGAATATAGCGCGATTTCAAGCGATTCAAGTTGCTAGATAAGGACTATAGAAATATGGCCAGCATGGTTCATTAGATGACTTAATTCATACACTAGTTCCAGTTCGCAACCCCATGAGTGGTATTGGTAAAACGCGAGTGGCCCTCTTGCTTACCTTTCTGTTTGTCTTATTGATAACAGCCCCAGCAATGCAGGCTTCCTCAAGTGGTAAACCAAATTCCAGTAGTGGATGTGGTAATTGTCACGGTTCTTCTGGTGGAGTGACACCGCAAATCACCGGTTTGCCTAGCAGTTACAACCCGCAACAATCCTATTCTCTAACTATTGGTGGTTCTGGGACTCCCGCAGGAAGTAACGGTGGATTTTCGTTAACTACCAATTTGGGTTCATTCTCCAATCCGGGTAATAATGCCAAGATAGTGGGTAACTCTGCTACTCATTCTAATTCTAATGCGCGTTCTTGGACGGTAACTTGGACTTCACCATCACAGGGTTCTGGAACTGCGGTTCTTAGCCTAGCGGTTAACTTTGTGAATGGAGATGGGTCGCAGAGTTCTGCTGACAATTGGGCAACAATCACAGCAAACGTACCTGAACAACAGGTCTCAAATGATCCTCCGTTAGCTAGTAATTTAGTCATCTCACCATCCTCCCCAACCAAGGCTAGTGGATTACAAGTTTCGTATACTTATTCAGACCCTAATTCAGACCCCGAGTCTGGAACCACAATACGCTGGATTCGCGATAGCCAAATTGTTTCTGCATTGAATGATTTAACATCAGTAAGTAGCGCGTCTGTCACACGTGGGCAGCAGTGGTCAGTTGAAATCATCCCGTCTGATGGCACTGATTTTGGTACTCAGGTAAGTACCGGCCCAGTAACAATTGCCAACAGCGTGCCTTCTGCAGCAAATCCTGCAATTAATCCTGTTTCACCAGTTGAGAGTGATTTACTGATTGCTGATTATGGTTACAACGATTTGGATGGTGATGGGGAAAGTGGCTCACAGATTCGATGGTTCTTGGACGGGTCCCATGTGTCTGAACTTGATGATTCAATTTCCGTCTCAAGCCTAATGACCCGAAGTGGGGATTCTTGGCATTACACGATTTCACCATCTGATGGAATTGATATTGGCTCCACTGTATCATGCCAACCTGTGACCATTGGTTCGTCAAACAGTATTCCTACTCTATTATCGCTAGTTCTTTCACCATCAAGTCCAACTACTAGCCTTTTGCTTTCAGCCAACTGGTTGTTTGACGATGATGATGGTGAATCTGAGGCTGATTTTGAAGTTGAATGGTTGTTGTCAAATATTCATCAACCTGCCTTTGATGATCTCAAAACGTTGCCAACTTCAGCCACTTCCAAGAATGATGTTTGGTCATTCCGGGCGCGGGCAAGCGATGGGATTGACTGGTCTGGATGGGTGACTTCTTCATCCCAGACAGTCATCAACAGTCTACCAACCGCCAGTAACGTCACTCTCAATCCAAACCCAGCAAACAGTTCGAGTAGTCTTACTCTATCTTATCAATACTCAGATGATGATGGTGATATGGAATCGGGGACTAATATCAAGTGGTATCGTAATGGTGCCCTACAGAATCAGTTGACTGGGAATAATTTAGTAGATACATCAGAAATTCAGAGAGGTGAGGTTTGGCACGCAGAAGTAACACCAAATGATGGCAGCGGATGGGGGATTGATTACCAGTCAAATCAAATATCTATCAGTAATTCAAATCCTATTGTTGAGGTGATATCAATCAATTCCTCTGGTACTGAGTTCACTTCATTAAATGAGTTAATTCTCTCCATGCAGACATCTGATGAAGATGCTGATCAATTGGTAACTACGATTATTTGGCGTAGAGATGGATTCCATATACCTGCTTTGGATGGCTTGAGTACTGTTCCTATACAGTGGCTTGGGATTGGCCAATTATGGCTTGCTGAAGTAACTCTTGATGATGGTAATGGTGGGATTATTGTCCAGCAATCGGCTGGGGTGACAATTGTCAACATACAGCCTGTTGCTGATTTTTCAATATCACAAACTGTGATGACTGAATCCTATAATCCATTAGATGCAGTACTATCAAGCGATGTCGATGGGGAAATTGTAGGGTGGTTTTGGGAATGGGAAGACATTAATGGTGCCCAAACCAGCAGTGAATCGGCAATAGAGGTAATACTAGTATTGGGTGTGACCGATGTCAAACTAACAGTGTTTGATGAGTATGGTGGGACTTCTGATATCATTAAATCAGTCAATGCAATCAATGGACCAACAGTATCTGCCTGTACAATTGATGTCAGCAATGGTATGATGACTCTCACATGGGATTGGGATGGTCAGGCTACGGAATTCGTAGTTTGGCGTCTTGCCAATACTGATAGTGGCGGGGTAAGTGATTGGGCAAGAATTGCGACAGTGAATCAGAGTAGCTGGTCAGAGCCTCTGACATTTTCCGGTGAGTCAAGTTACCAAGTATCGGTAATAATTGATGGTGTTGAAAATAATCGGGCAGTGGCGGGAGAATCTCAAGCGAGCGTGTCTCTTTCAGCAGATGATATGCTTTCAGAAGAGAGGGAAAATATTAGCGGCTCAGCGCAACTTGTCATGCTAATTTTATTCACATTGGGTATGATTTCAGCAATTGGTTCAGCGACTATTGAGAGGCTATTTGGAGGTGGTTCATGATGCGTAGAGTATTTCTTATTGTCATCCTGCTTGTAGCGGTTTTAGCAGTACCTGAATACACTGCGAATCCTAGTGGGGAAGGAGACGGTACCGAAGAATTCGTTTGTGGTGGCGCATGTCATGGCGACCCTGGATTATCGGCCGAATCTCTAGCCCAGTTGACTATTACACCAGACCGTTCTGAAACCTATGTCGGTGGACCACTTTCGGTGACTGTTACTGCTCAAGACATGCAACTTTCAGATCGTAAGTTGGCTGGCCTGTTTTTACTAACTAGCACGCATGGGGTTGGTGATACACCACAAGCAGATGGTTGGACTATACTCTCAGATGGCGCAGGGGGTAGTGGTAATTATGTCGAACAACGAGTCACTAGTTCAGATGGTTCTGCTTCAGTAACATGGGCTCTAAGAGCACCTTCAGTTGAGGGTGATTATCGATTAATTACTGCGATTCATCACGGGGGTGATGCTAGCGCGCGGATGGCTGTTGATGAGGTGGGGGTATTGATTACTGTAGGTCCAGTTCCTGAGAATCTACCACAGATTTCTGCTGAATGGGCACCTCCAACTAAGACGTTAGTCGGTAAAGAAATGGTATTATCTGTACCTGCTTCTAATTCGACTAGTGTTTCTCTTGAGTGGACTTCGCGTGGTGCTGAAGGATCAGTTGTGATGACTCAGCAAGGAGATGCTTGGGTCGGTAGTTTACCAACCGCACTTTCAGCCACTGAAATACAATATCGGGTGGTAATGACAAATGAGATATTTGTAGAATCATCTGCTTGGATTACATTATCGGTTGAACAGCAGGATATTTTGCCCAATGCTTGGGCGTTCCGATTCCAATCAATTGCGATAATGTTTGTTTCACTTGCTCTTTGTATTACTTTGAATCGCCGCTTTGGTAGACCAGCAAAAGCGGGTACAAGTGAGATAAAATCAACATTTAACCAACCTTCAACAATACCAATGGCTCCAGTTCAGCAGGTGGTTCAAGGTATTGACATGGCAGATCCAAGAAGACCATTATCATGGTCAGATGAACAGTGGGTCCACTATGGTGAAGATTATCTCAAAGGCCTAGGAGGTGGGGTTTGATGGTTGAGGCAGGAACATTTCACGCGGTTGCAGTTGAACTCACCGTTGGCTCATTTTTGCTAGCGACAACTGCAACTCTTCTTAGAGCAATGATGGCACTTTATCCTCGATTAGGTGACAAGTTTTCAACTAGTATGGCCACTGGATTAGATGGGGCAAGTTTGTGCGGTGTGATATTTGGATTATTGGTGGTTCCGTTCACAATTATCACTGGTAATTTGGCTGCTGATGGTGGTAATTCCATGACCGCCAATAAGATTTTACTTTCTGGACTTTGTACTGGACTTTGGCTAGGGTTCTTACACGGCAGACTAACTTTAGGTATTGGTCTTTGGAATTCCAAAAAACTTGTAATTTTGCAGAGTTTGATTGCGCTATTTGCTTGTCAAGTGGTGCTGATGCTCTCGTCAATTGGTGGGACTTTGAGTAGAGGAGAGACGTTGACTGACTTAATTGGGCTCCCACATCTTGAAAATTCCCCAGACGTTGGAATGACAGGTTCTGTGCTAATGTTCCTGTTTTCTTCAATTGCGTTAGTAACTGTGTTATTTATGCAACCGAAATCTAAGCGGATTGTTGATGAATAAGTGAATTATTCCTCTTCGGTAATTTTGAGAATTTCAGTTATTCTAACTGCTTGATGCGTAGGGGTCAATCCCATTTTTGCTATGTTATCCCTGCCTGCCTTTGCCCATGCAGAGCGGGTTTCTGGTTTGTTAGCTTCATCAAGTGCTTGGTGCCATGCTGACCAGTCGCCACGCGGCAGCAGTCTGCCACTTACGCCATCTTCAACGGTGTATTGGAATCCGCCTTCTGCGACCATCAATGCTGGTGTGCCTGCCGCTTGTGCTTCAATTGTTGTTAGGCCAAATGGTTCGTTGTAGGCTAAACTGACAACAGCGAGTGCTTGTTGCACAAGTGTGACTAAATCATCTTGGCTTAGATGAGGCTGAATGTCAAGTTTCACTTCTAATTGCTCGGCCCGCTCGCGCAAGCGGGCCAAGTCATAGCCATCGCCGCCCCCAACTAATGCGAGAGCAATTCCTGTTCCAGCCAGCATTTCGATAGTTTCCCAGGTTCCTTTGACGTGTGAGGCGGCGCCAATTGTTACTACATAGTCACCAATTGAGGTTGAATCATCATCTGAACTATTATTTCTCCAAACAGAAAGGTCCACAGTTGGTAGTAGTAATTGCGAATCAACACCATAAATTTCAGAAATCCGTTTTTGAATCCACATGGAATTCCCCGAAATTGAAACGTTTTGCATTTTTTCTAAACGTGATACAAATTTTTGGTCGCGGCGTCTTTGTTTCCCTAGCAACAGTGAAGTGAGGAACAAACTTCGTTTTGGAGTTCCTTCAATAGTTCGGTGTAACACATCTTCGTATAGCCCGCGGTGAGGTTCAAGGCAGTAGTAGTGCATGGGGAGATGATTTGGTACTAGGCCTGTGAATTCTAGAGAACCAACTCCACTTGTTACATGAATCGCATCGGAATTTATCAATACTTCTCGTAGTCCAGTAACCTGTTCAGTCAAATCTAGCATTGAGATCCAAAGTCGGGTGGCTTGGCGGCTTGATAGCGCTCTTGCTTCAGCCCAAATGCCACGCGGAACAGTAAATTGTTTCACTGGTGTGAGATAATTAATTCCTAAATCATCAAGTGTTTCGCGTGCTTTTTGTGGTAGATTTAGGGTTGCTACTGTGATTTCAAAGTGGTGCGCCCATGCTGGTAAATTATTCAGCAAGTCGCGCTCTGCACCACCGAATTGCTCGAAAGTACCCTTCACCACCAGAAGGCTAGGCAAGGGTCCCGATGAGTCGCCCATGCGCTCTCGTGCGCTTGCCTGTTTAATATCGGCATGGGCTCGCGGGAGCAATGGCGAGGCGACCTCGCCAAAGTGGTCTTGGCCGCGCCCACCATGAGTTAGTTGACCGGCTAAAAGCAGGTCAAATCCCTGGTTACGAGTTGGCTGGTGTGATTGAGCATCCAACTGGTGGAAATTCATTACAGCGTTGGTGGCGTAGACGCAAGAGCCATCCAGCGAAGGTGAGTAAGGAAGCCTTAGATGGCATGAAGAATGGTTCTGTTGACCTCATACATGTAACTGACCAAGAGCAAGCTCATTTGGTTCCAAAAACTAAGTCAGTGCCTTGCAGTGTCACGGTTCATGACCTGTTTCATCTTTCACCCCGGACTGTAATTGGAATTGAAGTAGGGGAGCATTCACCAAATAGTACGCGTAGAAAAGACCTCAGCCATTTGAGAAACGGTCTAGCGAGGGCTGACTTGTTAATTTCAATCTCAGAAACCACTGCTGAAGAGTGTGGGGAGTTATGGCCAGAAAAACCAGTCAGTATTGTTCACCACGCAATTGATCCAGAACCCTATCGAATTGAAGGCGAAATTAGTCTGAGAAACTTCGTTTTATTGACTGTTGGAAGTAATGAGCCGAGAAAGCGGCTAGATTTTCTTGATGGGGTGGTTGATGCCTTACCTCAAGAGGTTCGAAATGACCTCAATCTTGTGAAGGTTGGTTCTCACCTCAAACTCTCGGATGAAGAGTTGATTGCTGCATATCAGCATGCTGAAGCGCTTCTTTTCCCATCAGCTGGGGAAGGGTTTGGATTACCAGTTCTAGAAGCAATGGCTGCAGGTTGTTCAGTCTTAGCAAGTGATTTACCAGCACACAATGAAGTTGTTGACCCATCAATGCTACTTCCTGCTTCAGATAAGGCTGAGTGGGTGAAAGCGATTACAGGACTACATTCAGTATGGGTTGAACGCAACGGTGAGCCTGCAGGTGCAGACCAAATAGCATTGGAAAGAGCCGCCAAATTTCAAATCAATGATTGGGGCAAAAAAATGGCTTCTGCATGGGATTCAATGTTGGGTGAATGAATTGGATTGGGAAAAAATAATCAAATCTCAAATTCTCTGGGTGATAATTGGATTTACAATTGGTCTTTCGGTTATTTGGTGGCCGATGTTGAATGGTAATAGCCTCTTTAATGCCCTATTTGTCTACATTGTTGCCAGTATCCAGTACGCAATGGCGGCTCGTGGATTAGTTGGATGGGTTGCTTTTATCGCAATCATTTTAGTTGGAATGGCAGCAATTACTGGGCGCAATTTACGTTCAGAAAAGGCAGGGCAGATGTACAAATTATTCACCTCATTTGTTATTGGTTGGGGGTTTTCACGAGCCATAATTTACTTCTTGTTAGATATGGCATTTTTCCGTGGTTCAATCGCCATTCTTCCCTTTATGTTTGGTTCAGTCTTGTTAGCAGGGGTTGCGGGTAATTTGACCATAAATGCATCCAAATCAAAAGGTGAAATCACACCGACTACTGTTATCCGAAAAATTCCAATTCTTACGGCCTTGCTGGTTTCATTAGTACTGACTTTACCAAATCTTGCTGCAGTTGCTGGCCTTCTTCCGAGTCCACCTGAACGACCCAGTGATGGTTATGGTAGTGCAGATATGCCTTACGAGGTAGAGGAGTTTTTTCTCACTCCAGATTATCCTGATAATATGACCTCTTGGTGGGATGATTGGGCAAATGAACAAGAGTGGAATGTGCATGTCTTTGTGCCAGTTGGTTTGACTTCCGAATCAGTTGGTTTGGCTGTTGTACTACACGGCTATCAGGGAGAAAAAGTGGAATATTATCGCGATACGATGATGTCGCTTGCTGGTCAAGGACTAGTGACGATTTTTCCACAATATGTTTCCGATATGGATTTGTCATCAATCCCAACAGACTTTGAGTTGAATTATACTCTAGGTGGCTCAGACCATCCTCAGCATTTGCCTAGGTACACAATGGCGTTGTATGGTGTTGATGCTGGTCTTGAATTCATTAATTCAGACCCTTCTGTTAGCGCAGTTTTAGGAGCAACTGAACTGAACACAAATCACATGTGGATTGGTGGTCATAGCATGGGTGCTGGGACCACGTTTTATGTGCTGAGTGAACTGCTTAGTAGAGGTTTTGGAAGCCAATCATTAGTGGTTGATTTAGAGGCACCATGGATTCATGCTACGCAGGAAGGTTTGATGGGAAATATGTCGCAGTTACCCGACCATACTCTAATTCACGTGGTTGAGTATGAGACTGATTGTGTTGTTGAAAAGGACATTGGACGTTGGCAGCACGCCCGATTAACAGCTCGCGACCAAAGCCCACCATTATCGTCAAATCAGGTACTTTTCTTGCAAGTGCCATCAGATTATCATGGCTTTCCTAGACTAATGGCGTCCCATTATCTGCCCTCAGGATTTGTTAGGGATTCTTTGGCTGACCATTCGTATTATCCACGAATTGAAGCGCAAGCAGATTTCGTTGCTTCCTCAGCAGTTGGTGATATGGTTGCAGCCGATGTGGCAAAATCATGGTTCATGAATGAGGGCGAAATGACGGACCTTGGAAATTGGTCAGATGGAACCGCAGTTACGCCGATGACAATTGTTTCATCACCGCTTGAATTAACGGATGAGAATTTGGATTGCCCTCAGTCTTGAGTTATTTCAAGCGAGTGGAAGTTTGTAATTTTGTGGTGGTGCGATTCCCAAATCATCTGGGATTTGCCGAGTTGCTATTGGTAGAGTAACTGGAATAATTTCCTTGCCAATTAGGGCAACTCTGCTCTCTCTCCTGTCTGAAAGAACTTCTCGACCAACTAGAGGTGCAAGAGTGTTTGAGAATTCCATGATATCATCGTGAGATGGCATATTTTCTATTGTGTGATTATTCTGTGAATGTCCTACATGGACGTAACCTTTCGCTTCAATCCAATCAGGGTCTGCAATGTTGTCTAGTCTTGCGTAATCGTTGTGATGACCAAGACTTTCACCTTTGAGGAGTGTATGGCGACAAACGGTTCTAGTGTCCAAAGAGGGTAGCAGTGCAAGGGTTTCCTCAAGTTTTTCCCAAGCATTGTCGTTGAACTTTGGTTTGCAGAGTTTGTTGAAGAGTTTTTTGTTGGGCGCATCAACGCTGATGTAAAGTTGGGTTGGGAGTGTGTCGAGATTTTCAATCACCTTCGGCAGTGAACCGTTTGTCACTAGGAAAGTAGACACGCCGTGGTCGTGACAGATTTCTAGAAATTCAGCGAGCCGAGAATACAGTGTTGGCTCACCGTTAAGGGAGATTGCAACGTGTTTCGGATTTTGTGCAGCTTCCCACTTTTCGTAAGGCACATCCTTGTGACCTTTGAATCCAGTCAACAGTCTCCTATGGCCTCTAACGCTCTCATAGAAAAGATGCTCCGGGTCGTCATCAACTTTGTTCAGAGTTTCTGAGTGTGGTTCTCTCCAGCAGTAGGTGCAGGCGAGATTACAGGTATCGACGTTTGGTGCCATCTGCATGCAGCCAGAAGATTCGATTCCGTAGAATGTGCCTTTGTAGCAGTGACGATCATTCTTGAGGTCCTCTTTAGTCCAGTGGCATACTTTGACACCACCGTGTTCTCCAACAAGTTGGTAAGATTGTTTGGCGAGAGTGACAGCAATTTCTGGCTCAATTTTGCTCTCGCTGGTATACAATGTAAGTGGGCTTCCCTTTGCAGTCATTACGCGCACCTCCGACAAACAGATTCCACAGCGGGGCAGTGTCAGTAGTACTAATGGCGAGTAACCACTCAAACTTCAACCCGCCGTTTGAGGAAAGCCCTCAATTCAGCATTTTGTTCAAGCAAAATTTCCGGATTGATAATCAATGAATGCTTGCTGTATTTCCTCATCAGTGTTCATTACGAATGGACCATGCCTTGCAATTGGCTCATTGAGTGGCTGACCTGCTAACAGCAGTAATTCAGCCCCCTCATCAGCATCTTCTGGAACTGAAAACGTGACTTCATCACCATCCATTTGCCTCTCCAACTTGTAATGCCCCTCCAAAACAGTACACTAGGCCATTCAAACCATTCTCCAATATTTGATTCAATGACGCGCCTGGAAGTAGTGAAATATGGAGATAAGTGATTGGTATTACCGTATCAATCACCGCTGAAACACCTAAACTTTCTCCGGCAACAACGACTACTTTGGCCAATCCATCATCGGATGTTGCAGTTGGTATTTCAGCAGCAGGGACATCTTGGTAGCGAGGTTGCATCATTTTATTTTCAGCAGGTAAATTTACCCATATTTGAAATCCGTGCATCACTCCTCCTGATTCTAGAAAATCTGGAGGTGGCATTTCTGAATGTATGACTCCTCTTCCTGCGGTCATCCACTGCACATCACCAGGTGTCAATAACCCCGAATTGCCTGCAGAATCTTGGTGTTGAACCATTCCCTCAAGAAGATATGTGACCGTCTCAAAACCTCTGTGCGGATGTGATGGTGCTCCAATAGCGCCACCGGGTGGCCAGTCTATGGGACCCATTTCATCAAGCAAAAGGAACGGGTCTGTGAGGCGTCCTAGGGCAGCAGGCCTCCTGACTGGAAATCCACCACCTTCTAGCATTCGGTGGGTTGGGACAATCTGGGCAATTGCTCTCTTGTTCACACACTTCCGTCATGGCATTTTCTTTAATCCTTTTAGGTTGATTTTTCTTTCAATTTCTATTGACGTGTGTTAAATGGGGATTTTGGGTAATTACAGATTGACTGCCCTCTTATTATAGCGGGTCTATTCGGCCGCATTAATGAGTGAACTAGCTTCACTTCGCAAGCGTCGCCGACTGACTCTATTGGCGTTCGGATTAGCATCTATTTTCATTTTCTCAGGATTTGTTTATGGTCCAACTGGAACCGACCGAACAGCCTTTTCTTTGGTTGGAAATGATACTTGGGATGCAGCTGCTTTAGCAAATGTTGAGATGCCATATAAGGACCACAATGTCGCATTATTCATTGGACCTGAATGGGATAATGAAGGAGGAAACGTCCTCGCTTTACCAGTTCTCCGTGAATTAGCAGAGCGCCATGATACAGTGATGGCGAATTCAGAAATCTCAAAACATTTTGAATCAATATATCGATGGCAAGTGCAAGGTCATATCAGCGGGCCGTGGGGATTTGCTGAAACAGTACGAGCAGTGATGAATCAGGAAACTCCAGTCAGCCAACAAATTGGTTGGGACGGCTCAGATTTCAATTCTTCAACTCAAGAAGATTTAGATGATGTTCTATCTCGGATTTTTGCCTACCAACTACCTGATGGAAGCAAACCTTACCTACAGGCAGTAAGTTATCTAGAACAACAAGAAGATGGTTCATGGGATGGGCGGGCCTTCTTCATTTTTGGAATTGCAAACTCGTCAAGTTTGTTTGGTGAGTACTCTAGGACTCCGGGAATGGAAAAACCGTTTTTTGAGGAGTGGGAACTACTCATTGACGAAGTTTATGCAAAACCTATGGGTGATACAGGTGAAGAGGTTCATGTTTGGTCATTTTTAGCAATTGATACAGAAATTAATGACGAGGTCAACAAAACAATGCCTCTCATCGGGGTTTCTTTTGTCCTCATGGCGATAATCCTCGGTTTGTTTTTCCGTGATTGGCGTGATGTCCTTGCGGCTTCATCAGGTCTTGGATTGTTGATGGGTTGGATGGTTGGAACACAAGCATGGCTTGGTTATCCTCAGACTCAGGTATCTTCGATGCTACCGATTCTCTTACTTGCACTCGGTGTAGATTTCTCGTTTCACGGGCTTGCAAGATGGCGGGCGATTGCTCACACAGGCGGTGGCGATGAAGAGGTGCGCTTGGCCGCAGCATGGACTAGTATCCGCGAGTTGAGTCCAGCACTTGGACTGGCTACGGTTACTACAATGATAGCCTTTGGAACGGCTTCATTTTCGCCAATTCAAGATTTAGCAGAGTGGGGGAGATTAGCGGCGATATTCATACCGCAAGCATATCTTTTGCTAGGTATATTCACAGTTGTCTTGAGGTCAGGTAATGCTGTTCATTCTGATGAGATTCAGAAAGGATTTGCAGATCGGATGCGCGCTCTTGGGGCTGTGCAGGTGCGTAAACCAATTCCATTCCTGATTGCATTACTTTTGTTGACGGGAAGTGCTGTGGCAATAGGCCAACCAAATTCGGACTTTGAAGTGCACGATTATTTAGATGGCAATTCACGAATGGTACAATCTTTGGACACTTCTATTTTGGCTTTTGATGAGTCTGATAAGGGGGAACCAGGATTTATCCTAGTTCAAGCAGGGGATGCAAGCGACCTTGCCGACTATGATACTCTAGTGCAAATTGATGGATTGATGGCTGATATCCGCGCTAATAATTGGACTTACGGTGATCCAACAATCATTGATGCAATCCGTTGGCAAATTGCCCTCGTAAATGCAGGGGGAGGTGGATACAATGCAACTACAATAAACGCAACCACTGGGATTCCCGAAGATAGTAATGAGTTGCAAAAAATCTTGGTTGATATTAGTGCAAATGGAACGATGAACCCCAATGACGCGCGCTTCACCGCGGCAGTAGAAGGGGTGGCTACGGCAGTAGAAGGGGTGGCTTCAGTCGCTGTAATTGATGGGACATCGGGACGGCTAACAATGCTCAAACTGCCCATCAAGGTTGAGAAGGCAGAAGATTGGACTTGGATGGCTCAGTACAAGGTGGATATGGAACAATTGATGGATGAAAATTTAAATTTCACCAACGGAGAAAAAGCCACAATCACCGGTGATTCATACCAACGTTATGCCTATGTGAATGCGATGACAAATTCATTCCAAAACAGCATTTACATTGCAATTGTTGCTTGTTTGGCTGTGCTTTACATAGTTTTCAGAGATATACGCCTTAGTCTTCTAACAATTACTCCAGTAGTAGCTGTTTCATTGTGGTTATACGCTGGCATTAACTTGGCTGGACAAAGCCTCAATCTTGTTACACTACAGGTGGCTAGTTTAGCAATAGGGCTTGGGTTAGACTACGCGATTCACGTAACTCAAGCGATTCGGGAACAGAAGAGGAGGCGGCCAGATGAGGGCATGGCGCGTTGGGTGCAAGGAATGATGGGGCACACGGGTACTGCGTTGTTCGCTTCAGGATTTACCGACATTCTTGGGTTTGGAGTGCTTTTGCTCTCGGTCATGCCAATGTTCACCATGTTTGGCAAAGTGATGATTGCGATGGTTGTTCTCGCTCAGGCGGCTTGTGTGTTCATCTTGCCGGCGCTACTAACCATGTTTGGTGGTTTAGAAAACGATACCAGTGAATCAAGTAGTTAATTCACACAATTTTAACGCCTTTTGGCCAAAGCACTAGAATCAGGGTTTTTTCGCGGGTCTTTGGGTTATGCGTGGTATCCGGGTCCATCCATACGAGGGTTCCTTGTGGATAAGTTCCAGCCTCATCGTAGACCTCTCCGCGTAGGACAAGATAAGCCTCTCCCCCTGGGTGCATGTGGGGCATAAAAGCCTCCACCTCCACATCGGAATCTGCGTCGTACAACACTAGTGAGCAATCACCTTCGCGGGCCAGTCGTCCTAATCTTACGCCGGTTCCAAAGTCCTTCCAGCGGACATTTTCCTCTAACCATTCATCATCAATTGAGATTCCGAGCCAATCTGATAAGTTGTGATTGAATGCCATTACTTGTTGCACCCACATATAGGGGATGATACTTGTGTTCATTACCGATAACAAAATTAGGGGGTCACTAGTCCCCATTAATGATAGTATGAGGAAGCAGAGGGATTTACCTGTCTCAATTTACCGCATTCTGTTGTATCTTTCGAGAATGCGAGCTGAGGATTTTGATTCAAGGCGTCTTGTGCGCATTGAGAGGGCAACAGGAATAGATCGTAAAGAATTGCGTATTCACCTTGAAAAACTCACGGATTTGGGGCTAATTGAATGTATTGACGAAGGTAAAAAGGGGCGGGGTGGACATCCACAATTGCATTTTAACATCACTCCAGTTGGGCGCACGTGGCGCTCTGACATCGGTCGTTTAATCCAATTATGTCAACGCGGTGAATACTATCCCGAATCATTTTTCTATTTACCATCAGACCCATTTTAGGAGATCCACTAACCCCCTAAGTTTCCTCTCCGCACTATATTACTCCAACCGCTATCGCAGTTTCATGACGGGCAAAAAACCGGTTGACAAGGTATCGAAAGGTCTCACCTCTTTGGTTGATGAATTTACTGCAGCAGTAAAAGAAATGGTCAATGCAGGTGAAGAGACAGTCGTTCACCTAGCAGTTGGTGGTGGCCGTGTGATAAGCGCGGTCATTGATGTTACAGGCGAGGTTACCAAGGTAGGCATCGAGACTGCTGGCAATGTTGTTGGTACTATTGGTACGAGTGTTACTAAAGTTGTAACAGGCCAGGCTAGGAAAGAGTCCGACATAGAAGAAAATGAAGAAAAAATGGAGAGTGAATGAAAATGATACAGAATATGTTTGCAGGAACGGTAATAGCAGCGGCTGGTTTTTTTGTGGCGGGGGTTGCTCATAGTAGCTACCGTCATTATTTCCGCCGTTATGCTGATGAAGAAGATCTACGAAATAGAGATGGTTCAGTTCAAGAGGTAGTAGTTGTGAAAGATGAGACTAAGAAATCAAGGAGGGGTAAGAAGTGATTCCTTTGATTGCTGGTATTGGAATTAGCACGGCTATTTGGACAGTCAGAGCAATCACAATTAGTGGTACTGCAGGAATGTCATATGCCACTGGGAGAAAGTTCGGACGCAACGCGTGCAACTTGATTGATTCATTTGAAGATAAGGCCCGCTCTATTGTTAACAATGCATTTGTGCCAGAACTCGAGAAGTGAATAAGATGGTAAATCCATTCTTCTCAATAATTTTCGGGATTGTAGGTGGATTCATTGGTGCTTCTCTTTATGATGGGATAAGATATGATGTCCATCAAACAAAGGATGGAGAATATGTCAAAGTAATCAGCACAGATGCAGACTTTATTGATGAGCATAGGTAAATCAGTATGGTGATTATCTCCGATGCGCTAATCAACTGCATACCCACGGAGGGATAACATGGCATTTGGTGCTCCATTTCTTCTCGTTCCTTTCGGGCCTCTTGTTCTTTCATTTCCACCTTCAGATTTATGGATGGCATATCTATACGTTTTAGCACTCCATTTTATCTTGAGAGTTCTGATGTTATGGGGGCCTTACGAAGGTTTGTTGACCAAGTATGGTAAAGATAAGAAAACTCTGTGGATTCAGTTGCGGCGAATAGTAAAGGCTACGGGATTAAAAGGAGTTTATGGATTAATTTTTGGTGAATTATTATTGCTCATATTTCCTAGTATAATTGCGTTAAGTGGGCGTTTGTTTATCGGCCCTCCTGTATCTCCTTGGCCAACTTCACAAAATTTCTTGATTGCTTGCATATTATTATTCGCGATTTGGTCTTTTTTTGAAACCCGTGACATCATCAAAACTAGAAGATCAGTTAATGCTATACTTCACTCTTCAAATATTTTATATGATGCATTGAAACATCCAGGTATGGTGAAAAATATGATGAAAACTTTTGGCTGGGGAAGAGAGAAGTTAGATAATTTATCACAAATGGAAATTGTTAACAGTCCTGCGGAGATGGGGGAAGAGTCAGATGATGTTGGTGTTGGGAAGAAAATTAAGAATGCTTTGAAACTTGTCCCCCAGGCAATGGCTGTTAGAAAAGTAACTAAAGAAACCGCTAAAATTGCTGCTGCAAAAATAGATGAAAGAGCACAGAAGGAGTTTGATTCCATGCTTGCTTCTATTCATTCATGGAAGAGGGTTGGCAAGGGTTTAGCCTTGAATTTAATGCCTTTATCCATCTTATATTGTATCCAATTTTTCTTTTGAGGTGAAATAATGTCATTTACTAGCATATTGCCTTCAATACCCCCATCATCTCTAAGAGATATTTTTTTCTTATTGCTCATTATTCCATTATTTGTTAGAGTTTACATGTTATCATCACCATTGAACAAGGCGAGAATACATCTGCATGGACAAGTCAAAAATACGATTACAGAAATTAATAATTTGAAAATTCCAGGAATGAAAGAATTCATTTTAAGGGAAACCGTACTTCTCATAATTCCTTACCTATTTGCGGCAATAATATTTTGGAAAACTGCCTTTGGAGAAATTTCGTTAGAAGAACTCGGTTCTTTAACCACTATTGTCACAGTCACCGGCTTGATATTTTGGTTGGTAGTAGACATACGTCGTTCAATGAGTGCAAATCAATTCCTCAATGAGTTACTTGAAAAAATCATTAATTTTGAAACCAAATTAGAGACATTTCAAATTAGCATTAGTGCAGGTCTTACAATATTAGTTGGGTGGAAAAGAGGATTAGCTAAACTTGGAAAAAGCCTAGTAAAAAGAACAATCAGAAAGTCTGCTAAGGATAAATTAGAAAGTGACCAAGGCTCAAATATTCCAGGTGCAAAAGTGCTAGTAAATGTTCTAGATGCAATCGATACAATTTTGGAAGCCCCACTTGTTTTAGTTAGGGAAGGGATTGATGCAGCAGTAAGAAAATTTGATGACACATTAGAATCCCACTTTAAACAAATCACAGAGCGTGGTATTTCAGAAATCGCAACTACCATCTTTTGGAGTATTTTTCCAATATTGTGGTTACTATTCATTATCTATCTAATGCCCCAATTGTAGTCCTCGTTGGACTTTACAACTTCTGGTAACTCAGATTTCATCATCATCAAAGACTTCAACCTCAGCCCATCTCTTGACAAACTCAGTGAACTTTGAGGTGAATCTTGTTGCCCGCACAGTGTGATTGTCAACCCAGTGGTAGTTTCCGCCACGAGGCTTGTTGTACAGAACCCCGTGATACTTGAATCCGTTTTTGTCTAGCCACGCCTCACTCACCTCGGCATGCTCATCAGTTCGGCTAGTGAAGAAAGTGATGATGTGCCCTTCGTCAAACCACCCGTTGATGACTTCAACAACGCCATCAAAGACCTCTGCATCAGCCATTCTCCATGCCTCTTCGTTGGGAATATCTTCGCAAACAGTTCCATCAATGTCGATGAGATAATTCTTACAACCTTCAGGAAGGCTTGGACTCATTGCCTTCCCCCGGCCATCAATTTGGTCAACAAGGTCTTTCATGCCCGGGCCGCATCGCGGGCACTTCATGAATTCAACGCACGTTGGCCAAGCATTGCAAGGGTGCCAGGGAACTTATCTGAGGATGCGGCTTGCCAGATTCTTATATTCTGAAATCCTGCATTTTGTAGTGCATTTTTCCATTCGACAATACTCATTGTTGTCATGTGGACATTGAGTTTTTCTGGCCAATCTAGACTTTCCTCATGCTCAAGGTAATGGTCAACTCCAGCGATTAACCAACCACCATCTTCAAGCCAAACATCATGGATTTTAGTTAGCATTTCTTGGGGGCTTTTCAGGTAGTATAGAAATTCCATAGTGTGCACCAAATCGAACCGGTTTTCGGGGGCCCATTCAGGCAACTGCGCGAGATGATAATTTCCTTGTGGGTCAATTTCACGGGCTCGCAGTACCATTTGTTCTGCTCCATCAACTCCGTCTGTTTTGTTGGCGCCAAGGGTTGTAAATTTACGTACAACCCATCCGTTACCACAGCCGATGTCAATAGCTGAGAATGGCTGTGGTAAGTTTGGTATTGCCGCCTCTAGCATCTCTGAAACGGAGGCAGAATGGCCCTTTTCCATACCGGCATCACGGCCTAGTTCAGCCCATTCTGAAAAAACATCAGTTGCTAGTCGTGTAGGGTCCATGCATTCAACTCAGTTTTGTGCTTCTTCTTCCCTTTTCATGGCGAGGTATTTTTTCTCGCCGGGTGCAATCAGCACGACCCATAAGATTCCAGACAGCAGTTGACCAACTGCGAAAATTTGTACTAATTCTCTCAGGCCGATATCTGTATACTCTAGAATTAGGCTTGCTGCCAAGGTGGAAATCCCATTTACCATAGTAAGCAATAGGAAGTCGGTGGAAAACATTCGCCCGCGCCATTCATCCTCACTCCTTTCTTGTAGAAGGACGGTTGATATGACCCAATTTGCTCCACTTGCAGCATGAGAAAAGACTACGAAAAGGGCTACCCACCAGCCCCAACTAAGCCATCCCATAGCGATGTATCCAATACCACAAACAGATATCAACCGGCCGATTAATAGTGGCCAGTTTTCTCGGTTGGTGAAAGCATATCTTGCAAGGATTGGGCCTAATCCAGTACCAACTCCTCTAGCCGCGAATAGAAGTCCGATTCCAGCGGCAACTTCTCCCAATCCGATGTCAGCACCGACTAGAATCAACATGTAGACTAGTCCACCACCAAATAATCCCCAAGCTGCTTTGGCGGTAATGATTCGTGAAATTCTCGGGGTTCTAATGATGATTCGAAATCCTTCTTTCACTTGTGACAGACTTGAAGCAATGAAATTGCCTTCCGGGGTTTTCACTTTTTGTTGTGGAATATTCATGCTTGCAATGATTAAACCTGCTACAATGAAAGCAATTGAGTTGACAATGAAGGCGATTTGAACGCCGTGGCTTGCGACCACAGCACCCCCAACAGCAGAACCAATTGCTAAAGATGCAGACCAAGTTGCTGAATTCATTGCATTTGCAGTCAGCAATTCATTCGGCTTGGTGATATTTGGCATTGTGGCATTTTCAGCCGGCAAATAGATTGCATGAAACAGCATCAATAATGCTGACAAGAAATATACCAACCAAACATCAGCTTTTGAATCAATCAGTAAAAATCCAGCAACTGCTATAGCAGATGCAAAATTTGCTCCAACCATCAGCCATTTACGACTAAATCTGTCAGCGAGCATGCCGGTGAATACTTGTGGAAAAGCCAGGGAGAACATTCGCAGAACAAACAGCAGACCAAGAGCCAATTCGGAGCCGGTAAGTTGGTCAATTAGGACAAAAAGTGCGACCGTGTTGAACCATTCACCAAGCATGGAAATTGTATTCCCAACCCAGTACTTTCGGAACGTCGAATTGACTCGTAGGAGTTCAATAAAACCGACCTCCTGTTCTTGCATGCCTTCTCCTGAAGCCTCTTACCTAACAACATGGCCCCAATTAGTCAGGCGAAGCCTCTTCAACAACTAACTACGCCGCTAAGCGAATGACAGGCGACAACTTGGTGTGGATTGACTGCGAATTCACAGGATTAGATCCTGCTGAAAACCGTATTATTGAGATTGCAACAATCATCACAGATGCTGAATTGAACATCATCGCTGAAGGTCCATGCCTAGCGATTAACCAGCCTGCAGATTTGTTAGCAGGAATGGACGAGTGGAATACAACCCACCACAACGACAGTGGGCTAGTAGAGCAGGTTCTAGAGAGTGATATTGATGACGCCGAGGCAGAACGGCTGACTCTAGAGTTTGTTCGCCAATACACCGATCCTCGTTCCTCACCCCTTTGTGGAAATACAATTTCTCAAGACCGAAGATTTCTGAGGCGCTATATGCCAGAGTTACATTCCCATTTTCATTATCGTAGCATTGATGTATCAACTGTAAAGGAGTTGGCAAAAAGATGGAATCCAGAAATTCCTTCAATGGAAAAAACAGGAGGTCATCGTGCCCTTGATGACATTCTTGAATCCGTAGCCGAATTGGCATATTACCGAGAAAGAATATTCAAATCTTGAGGCTTTCATTCAATCAAGTTGATGATTGGAATTTTTCCCAACCGTAGGGGTATCCTTCTTCATCAACAAATATGACATTGACTGCAGTGCCAGACCTATGAAATGAAATCAATTCCAATCCGTGAATACTGTGGCCTGTTGGGGCAACACCCAAAACTGGTTTTTCAGGAGAATTTCTCCATCTACCCCAACCGCGCTTTTGGCGCACAGGAGCGACCTGTTCAGGTTGCAATTTTCTGCGCACCCCATCTGTATCATCATACCAACCAAATGGCCCTGATGGTGAGAATTCAATTCCTAAAATCATGTCAACGCCAAGAGTGTACTGAGCCGCATCAGCATCTTGTTTGGATGGCACAGCCACTGCGTTAGGATGGGTGTGTAACCAGTGTACGAACCTCCCACCTCTTGGACCGCGGCTTTCTGAAAAAATCCCGTCAGTCCATTCTTCAGGAACATGGTGGACGGAGAAAGAGTCACCGCGATTCACTATTGTTGCCTCCCCTAAGATGTAACCCTCTCCAGCAAACAACCCATTTTCATGATCGCCACCCTCAAACATTTCATCAACTTCTTGGCGATGAGGTCGGTTGTTATCAGCATCTAACCCAATTAGAATTTCGTCTGGAAGTGATTCTAATGTCCAATGGAGGATTTGTTCAAGTGTTTCACCCGGCATCATAACGAGGCCACGATATCCCTCTTTATTGGCGAGTGATTCGGCATTGTACGCTGCCATTGCTTGGGCTAGCCAACCATCTACCATGGACACGCTCCGGCGGTGAATCCTTAACAGGATTGGCACTGCATCAGTGTCGCAGGCGATACCATGGCGGGTAAGAAGAAGGGGTTAGGTGGTTTTCTCGGTGGCTTAACAGGCACACCATATGACCGTTTAAGCCGGCATATTGAGAAAACCGCTGCTAAAACTAAGAAGGGTGAATTGGGTAAAGAGTTGACCAAGATTGTTAAGATTGTCAGACGAGAGTACGAACAAGAGAATCTAGACGAAGAGGAGCATGACCTATTGGTTGAAGATATTGAGACTGCTTATCCTGGTGACAGAACATTTCCAAAATTATTAGCTGAATCCGACGAATTCTATGATGATGAAAATATGCCAGATGCACCCGAATTAGAATTGGGTGGACCAGTGAACCTTGATGATTTGATGCGTGGTCCCAGCGATACTTTCCAAGGTTCTTGGGGTTCAGATGAGTATGATGACTACAAGCGTGAGATGGCTGAAGAATTCTACAAAGATAGTGATGAAGCAATTGCTTCTGGTGATCACGAACAAATGCAATCACAAGACCCAGTAGCAGGTCGTGTTTTCCACAATGTGGAGGATACAGCGTCAGAAGTCAAGAAAGATATTCTTAGAGAACAAGGTGTCGATGTTGATTCTGAAGAAGAAGAAGAAGAAGAAGATTACTATGTTGATGATGATAATGTCGAATGGTGGCGGGATGATAATGGGGCTTGGTGGTTCAGAGAACCCGGCCAAGACGATTGGTATCCCGGTAAATAATCCATTCATTTATCAGAATTCTTTGCCCAAACATTGAGACTTGCGACTTCGAATTTCAAAATTGCTTGGTCTGCGCCGGCATTGAGCATAGCTCGATTTGCAAACCCTGCAGAACTAATCCCGATGATTTTGTTAGGCCGTTTTACTTCTTCTGCACTGACAGCATCATTTAGCATTCTAAGAACTTCTAATCCTTTGAATGGCGGCATGAATTGGTCTAGAAGAAGAATGTCAGGCGCAAATTCCTTGATGACTGTAACAGCATCTTCAGAATTCCATTTCTGTTCAATAGTGATTTGGCTAGTATCAACATTACCAGTTCTTAGTAATGCTTCAATATCGTAGGAATCTTCGAATGCCAGAACTCGCATCAAATTGTACCACCGGCAGCAGTCCAGTAGCCTCGTATGTCATCTCCATCAGTGATACCACCTTCGTGTATACTGATAATGTAACCCTCATTGTCAACGAAGAAGATTGTTGGCCTAGCATCAATTTCCAATTGTATTGCAGCTTCCACTCCTTTCATGAATGGGAATCCAAGAGTTTGACCAACATCTCCCTCCTCGTCATCGTGTGCACTAGCCTTTTCATGCCAGTCTTGAAGGGTGATTCCTTGAGGATTATCCTGAGGATCTGTGCTCATTGCAAGCATAGCAGGTTCATCTAATGCTGAGTTAATGGCATGCATTGTCATATGACAAGGTGTATCACACCATTCTGCTGAGAATAGTACAATAAATGGGGCACCCGAGAAATTTGAGAGAGAATAGGTTACATTATCGTCTGCAATTGATGTGAATTGAGGAAACGTTAGCATTTCACTATCATTTGAAGAGTTGCCTAGGCAACCTGGGAAAAGGAGAATTAGAGCCAAGAGGCCAGCGCAAAATTGAGAACTCAACCTCTTCATTAATTGTGACGAAGGGTGTCACCCTTTTCGTTGTTCCTAACTTAAAACAAGTAATACGATTTCATAAACAAGACAGCGCTCGGCAAATATGATGTTCAAGAGAGCATGGCTACTCCCGTTAGTAGTCAGTTTTGCCTTATTGATTGCTTTCCCTCAAGAGATAAACAGTATTGAACTATTAATTCAACCTTCTTTTATTGATTCTGATAATGATGGATACAATGATTCTGATGATGATTTTCCAAACCACCCTGATGCGTGGTCAGATAGTGATGGCGATGGATATGCAGACCAGCCCAATACCAATATCTCTGATGATTGTCCAAATACTTACGGGTTAAGTAGAATCCATATGATGGGGTGTAGAGATATTGACCAAGATTGGATTCCAGATATTCTTGATGACGACATTGATGGTGATGGAATATCGAACGAGTTAGAAGTGGCTTCTTCAAACGCATTGATGAAATATGACATATTCAATGCTTCTAGCACCCCGCTGGATAGCGATTTTGATACCATACCAGATATTGTTGATTTAGATGATGACAATGATGGCTGGCCTGACCTAATTGAAGAGGATAGAGGTAGTGACACTTTTGACGAAGATGATACACCATTCACAATGTATGGGGCATCCTCAGGATTCTTCTTTGTTCCAGGTGTAGGATTTACAAATCAATACCATATTGAAGGATTTGAGGTGTCTCTTTCATGGCTTTTTTCTGCTCTTTCATCTGAACTAATCATTCCAATAGGACTAATTCCAATATACGCTTTCATACGTTTCTTTAGGACTAAAAATTTCCGTTTATTTGATGCCGCCATTTCCGAGGTATCTTTATTAAAAGATCTCAGGGAAATTGAAAAAGAAATAAATTCTGCCATGCGTGATAGAAAATTACACACACATCATGGGATTATTTTGAGAAATGCCATTGAAAGAAAGGAGGATGAACTTGATGACGACTGGTTCTTGGAATATGGTCCAACCCGAAAAAAGACCTCTACTGAAGAAGAGTAACATTTTGATAAATTAGAATGGATTTACTCGTTTTAACGTGGTGTGATAACCACTTTTTACAGACTGAAGTTATGGGGTGTATTGAAAGGTTATCATAAGTGTTGGAAAAGTGGTCACAATGGTTCAGGGTGTGTCAAGCCAGCATTTTATTCCTATTAGCCGCGCTGAAATAAAGCGGCTTTTACTCGCAGAAGCCGGCGAAAACTCAGATGATTTATCCGAAATTTCAAATTTATTGGAAGGTCTTTGGCACCATCGCATGCATTCTACTCAAGAATCTCTAAAACAACTTTACTCAGATTTCGATCCCGATTCAACGGATGAAATAACTGAAATTTTTGACTCAACAACTTTTGTAAACCAATTCAGCAAAGCCCTAACTGATGGAAACTGGTTAGAAATTACAGATAAAGAAATGCAAGCAGCATTGGATGGCGAGGATATATTTCCGATAAGCCTAGATGTTAGGCTTGACGAGTTCAAACTCTTAAAAACTTTCAAACTTGGTGAAAAAACAATCAAAAATGTTCGCGACCCTTCACTGTTTGCTAAACTCATCCTAAGAAAGGAGCCCACACAGGTAGATGTGGAGGTGTATGAGCGTATCATTCAAGTAATGCAATTTCGTGAACGAGCGTGGTTTGAGAACAACAAAACCTTGGGGAATTACCCTGGGACTGAGGCAAAAGGCTTGCACTTGAGACTATTCAAAACTATTCCAAAACTTGATTTGGAGGTCATTTTCCCAAATACATCACCTAACATGAGACGAATTGACCAGGTGAAAATATTGGCTCCATTGATAGGTGGACTAGCCACCCTTGGTATGAAATTCGGCCCGCTTCTCTTTGGCTTTGGGTCTGGGGAGACTTCGCTTGCACTTATCGGTGGTATCATTTCGGCACTGGCAACTTATATTCTCAAGTCTTGGACTAAATACATGAAGACCAAAGAGGCATATCTTTCACAAGTTTCTAAAGACCTTTACTTCAAAGGTCAAGCAAATAATCAGGCAGTCATCAATATGGTGATTGATTTTTCAGAGGAACAAGAGGTGAAGGAAGCGTTGCTTGCTTACTCATTTTTGTTGTTAGATAGTGAACAGCAATACACAATGAATTCCCTTGATGAACGAATTGAAAAATGGTTGGCTGAACATGGTGTAGAAGTTAATTTTGAGGTTGATGATGCATTAAATAAATTGCTTGAACTTGGGTTACTAAACCGTGAAGGGGGTAAGAACGATTCTGAACCACTGGGTAGTCTTGAGAAAATATCTGTATTAGAGCCCAATAAAACATTGTCACGATTGGATGAAATCTGGGATGGGATTTTCCAATACGAAAATTGATCAAATATCTTGTTCAGTGTCAAGTTGCGGCACTGTAAACCAGTGTGAATCACCTTCTGGTCGGTCAATAATAGGTAAGCTTAGCAATTCTTTACCACCAACAATCACTAAGCCAACCGCAGCACATGGTGAAGGCAAGTAGTCCTCACCTGATTCAGTTATCACCAACTGAATTGTGTGACCTGCAGGGATCCTAACATCCATCGGATTGAATTCCATCAACATCCGATAATCGTTGAGTGGTAGAGTCGCTTGAGATTCATACCCACCATCTCGATATCTCACATCCATGGTAGCATGACCCAGGCGCAAATTATCGGTTCCATCATACATAGTTGCAAACATTTGACCGCCATTACAAGCGGAAGTTCGGACATTAAAGTGCAATTTCACAAGGCCAGAAATATGTAAATCACTTTCTAATGGTGGTGAGGTAATAGTCATGCTTTGGGTGGCTGAAACCGTACCGAGGAATCCCCCATCCCATGAAGAGAGGCCATACTCCTTCCAAGTGATATCTTCTGGTGGCCAAGTATCCTCCACGTGCCAGTGTCCATCGTTAGTCTGAATTTGCACTACTGCTCCGGGTTCATCTCCCACACCCTTGAGATAGTAATTGAACCAGTTGAACAGTTCAATCGCCCAATCCATCCGACTCATGTTAGGCAATGCTTCTGCTCCATACCCACTCTCCAATGTTGAGTGTCTGTCTGGTTGGTCTGGGTAGTTGTGGGCCCATTGGCCAGAAATTGCTGCGGTGTGAATCCCAGCCGCGTTCAGCCTTTCAAATGCTGGATAGGCGTGGTATGGGTCTACATTCCAGTCTTGTAATCCCCATACCAAATATACACTACCTTGGTAATTATCAAGCACATCTTGTAAGTGGTAGCGTTCATCCCAATAATCATTCCATTCATCGCCACCAAAGCCAGCCCCGACCCAAGTTGTGAAGGGTGAAATTGGGCCTATCACATCATCACTGCACATTCGCAAATCATCTTCGGTAGCATCTGTGGTTGCTCCTTCGTACAGTACATCGTAAGCCATTGCCCTTGATTCAGATGATCCATTCCGGTAGAACATTTGTTGAACTCCAATTGAGCCAGAAATTGGCACGATAGTTTTCAGGTGTGGGGATGGATTTTGGGCCGCTTCCCAATTAGTGGTGCCAGCGTATGATTTACCCATCAAGCCAACATTTCCATTACTCCATTCTTGCTCGCCTAACCAGTGGACAGCGGCTTGAATTCCAGTTTGTTCACCAAGTCCTTTTACGTCTTGGCAATGAGTTGATTTTCCAGTTCCAAAGGTGGAAATTTGAGCCAATGCGTAGCCATAAGGGACAAATTGGTCAAGAACCCATTGACCAATTCCTCCGTCAGGAACTGTGTTTGGGTTAGAATCATCCCCGGCTCCTGGAAGTCCTTCACCTCCGAAGTCATAGTAGGGGTGAACAGTTGCAATTACAGGAACTTTGGTACCGTTTGGCACATTAGGCATCCAAAGTGCGAGGTGCATCAGGGCTGGACCTGGGAAACCAGCATCTTGTTCAGAAGCTGGGAGGTCGACTTCGACAAAATATTCAGTGGGGCCACTCCAGTTATAGGGTCCCACTTCAGGTAGTACTGAGCGCTCACCAGTGACATTCAGGTTCATTGTATGGCGGTGCTCAAGGGGGACTTCCCACCACTCCCATTGCCCGTTTGGACCATATCCTCCACCTATTGAGGAGACAGTTCCCCAAACTGATGCGAGCACCATGAATATCACTATGACAATGGTTGTTGCACCTACAGCGATATTCAACTGTTTTTTTTCGCGGTTAGCCGCCTCGTTCTCCGTGTAAGATGTATTAGTGGCTGCAGGACCGACTAAAACGGCATCCAACGGCTCACTCATGGGATTCCGGAGTCATGGCTATGCCATGAGCCTAACGCATGACTAATTTGAACATTGTAGTAAGCCATCAACTGATTTTGATATCAGCAACACAATGGCGTATATGTGGTGCGTACCACTTTACTTTGACTAGATGTTGCACGGTGGCTTTACGGCCACTCATATTTCCCAAATCGGATGCGACTCCTTCAGCCCATTCAATTTCATTTCCACCTTGTGCATTTCCATGAAGATGTAGGATCCCACCTTCTTGTTTGAGAGCTGAAAGAGCTAGATTCCAACCATTTTCTGACGATGGTAGTAGGCCGAGAATTACACGGTCACATGTACCAATTACGGCTGCTGCACTACCGCCGGTGTTCAATGAAACTTGATTGTCACCAGCATGAATTGTACAGTTATCACTAACACCATTTGCTATTAGATTATGATTCAGAGCAAAAACCGCATCTTCTGACCATTCACAGGCGTGTACATGCGCCGCTTCAGCGCGTGCTAACAACGGCAATGTGTAGTATCCAATTCCAGCATACAAATCTAGAATGATTTCACCTTTACAATCAAGTTCACCCAATCTACCTCTTTCAGGCAAATTACCTGCTGAAAACATTGATTTTCTGACATCAAATGAATATTCAATCCCGTACTCCTTGTGGGTCACCCATCCTTCTTTACCCAATAGCAATTCTACATCAGGTCTGCGCTCAGAACCAGATATCTCACCTTTTATTCCTAGTCTTTTTCCACCTAGTGAGTTGGCAACTAATTCCCATAGTTCCGTCCCTGCTAAGTTATCCCAACCACTAAAAGAGTCAGTTGGAAGTAAGATAAGGTCACCATGTTTTTCCCATTTTGACGGCGCTGATTCGAGTAGTTCCCCTCCCCGTCCTTTTTCTCCGAGGAAATCACCTAAACTATCCAGCAATTTGGAATGAGGTGTTTGTTTTTTGTCACGCATTGACACCCTGAAAGACCCTCCTTCGCTTAGTCCGTGGCGGGGGAACCAAATTAAATGAATAGAGACTGACTATGCAACTACAGGTGGGAGGTGTTGGGGTCCGTGAAGTCGATTAGCAATTCCCGAAAACAGGCGATATTCGCCCTTTTAATCGTCCCATTGCTCTCATCACTTCCTGTTCTTGCCGACCCTCCTCCTGGCACCCCTGATGTAACCAACACTTATTGTGGAACTTGGAGTAATGGGACAGGGATTTGTGATGATTACAATTTTGCTCATGATTTGACTCAGTCCAGTGAATGGGTGCGTTCTCATTATCAGTTTGAGATGCACAATACAACAACTATTACTTTGACTCTTGAATGGGAAATGCACGAATTTAATCGTTCAGTGATTGGTCTTCAAGATATGGATTTAGGGGGCGGTTTTGATGGAAATAACAGCGGTGCACCTGTAGATTACATTCGTAATTATCTCGGTTATACTACTAACTCAGGTTTACAGGTGCGACAACTCATTCTCAATGAGTTTTCAGCCGCTGTAGAAGGTTTGGTGAACGATACCTACGACGGCTCTGCTGAAGTAGAGAGCCAAATCGTCAATCAGGTGACCATTGAAGGTCAGAATATCCAATGTACTGACGATATGAATGAAGATTCAATAGACGAAGTTCTAGGATTACCCAATAATGCATTCTATCCACCTTTGTGCTTACGTTCGGTAGCACAAATCCAAGTTGGCTCAGATATTCTAGGAGTTACAGATTCAGAACTTGATGTGGAGAGGGCGTTTCAAGGATTGCTTACAATGGGTGCGGCTGTAACCTCAAATTTCACTTTAGTTTCAAGAGCAGGCCACCGCTCAACATTTGAGTTAATCCCACCAAATTATGCTACACTCTCATCAGTTGGCGGAGGTGGTAATTTGGTACCTCATCAGCAAGGGAGCGTGCAATACAATTCAGGCTCATGGGTTACCGATGGATTTAGTATCCAAGGTGATGGAAATACTCTGACAAACGCTTCAATCACCAGCATATATCGTAATGGTACAACCAATTCAGTATTTATTGACCCGAATGTTGACCATGGGATTTCAATATATGCAGAAGTTGATCTTAGAGATGAAACACGTAGCAGTATTAGCGCTGAAATGGATATCCATTATCTACCTGAATCAGTATTAGATGATTGGGGATTTTCTCTTGGAAATGGTAATATCGAATTGCCTTGGATTACTAGTGATGGAATCCGAATGGCCCATGAATATGGGTTACTTGATTTAGACGACTTTTCTGATATGATTCCATTGAGGGATATTGAGTCAGCAGTTTTGAGCGCCTCTGAAACAGAAATTGTCATGAACCCTGTGACTTGGAAACAACCAGATGCTTCTGGAGGGTTGAACTTCACCCATACGCCTAGTGTTACTTGTGCTGAATTGGTGCCAGTCACCCATTGTCTGAGTGGGGGTAGTGCGATGGATGGGTCTTTCCCAGTCACCATGATCACTTCAAGCAAACCATTTTCGGCTGACCCTTTAGAGAAGTTGACTAGTCTTATTTCAGGTAAGGCAGGACTAGAAAATGTCACTTCAATACCCCAAAAAGATGTCTCGGCATTACTTTCTGTGCTTGTTTATCAGCATCAGTTAGACACTTCTTTCATTTCTGAGAGCCTTCCAGATTGGTTACCACCAACCGAAATCGAGGTCAGAGTATTACTGCCTGATTGGATTGCTTCTGATGTAGGTGACCCACATTCAATCACTCTCATGGCTTCAAGTGAAAGCGGTGAGGGAGCTCCCTTGGCGATAACGGGACCTAATCCGTATCATCGTCGTTGGAGTAATCCGATTTGTGATGTTTCAGCAGTATGTAGTGACTCAAGCCCCGATTTGATTTGCAAATCTGATTGGCGTTCATGTATCCAAATTCATGCCGCGTTCAATCTCCCGGAATTTGAGATACATGAGTGGAGTCAAGAAATTGAATTGGTGGTGGAGGGACAGATATCAATTGAGTTGTATAGGATTGAAGTCCCGCAAGTTTTGATTGAAGATGTTGGTGTAGATATCAAAACAATTCCATCAGATTTAATCCGCCATATAGTTGCATATGGTGATGAGCAGGAGGGTGGTCTCAACGGCTTAGTTGGTAAAACAATTGAAGTCCCCTTAGGAACTGAAACACACCAACTTGAACTTTCAAATGATGGTTTACAAGCATTTGCAAATTCGCTTGCTGATATGATAAATAATGAAATATCTAGCGTACAACAATCTGATGAACAATTGAGTGTTGACCTTTCCAGTCTTCACTTTTCGGCTTCAGTTGATAGAATGGAGAGGCCGTATAACGGAATCATCAATGACGATAAACCAATTAAGTTCACGCTACAATTGGATAGAACCATTATCAGAGCAAAATATCTTGATGGTGCAATTACTGTCAGCACAGCCTCTGCCCAGGGTGCAATTCCATCATTAATGAATGGAATGTTAGATGTATTTGATATTAGAGATGCAAAGGGATCTGATGGTGTGGTTACATTGCCGCCTGAGCCCATAATTGAAAATGTACCGCCAATATTCATGGTGGAGGACATTGATAGTGGAACAGACTCTGATATGGATGGAAACCCAAACAATGATCAAGATTTAGATATTCGACCTGCAGTGGTTATTGAGTTAACCATGCCAACAGGTTTAGAGTTGGAATTCACCTCATCATTAGGGAGAGATGAGCAGGATACCGTTGATGGTAATCGTCAGCACATTTTGTATCGTATTCCACTTTGCATTGGTGAAGATAGCAACAATTGTGAATTTGACCAAAGCGATGAAATCAGCTTCCAATTCACAATTGGCTACGGCTTTTTAATTCAAGAATTATTATCATATTTGATTGGCCTTCTAGTAGTTGTTTTCTTACTGTTTTACCTGCGCTCAAAGCGTAAGAAGAAAAAGAGTGCAGCGAAAGAAGAGAAACTAATTCAGGTGCGGTCAGTTAAGTCAAATACTCATGAGGTTGAGAGAGAGTTGTTAGGACTTTCACCAATGGGTGCAGTTGGTGGAGGCGGTGGCTCAGGGAGTGGTGCTGATATTGATTGGTCGGCTGGCATTGATTTAGATGATGACAACTGGTGAATCGAAGACAAGATTTTCATCAGATGAGACGAATAGCATCATGCAGTTTGTGTTGTAACTGGATGTAAGCATTCGCACATTCAGCCATACCAAAACGATGCAATGCTTCTTGCCAGCATTTCACTCGTTGCCTTGAATCAATTAGACCCCGCCAATACCAGTGTTGTGCTGATAGACGTCTAGCGGTGGTCGTACCCATATCAGGGGGGTGTTCAACGGTGGCCAAAATTTCAGCAATATCTGAGTTATTTTGTTGGTGGGCATGGTTGACCAAGAGAAGCCCAAGTGCGCATCTTCTGAGTGGGTTACTGGTTCTTGAAATAAGACTCCTGACACGAGTTGGGTCGCTTCCAAAGACCAAGGCTGCGCGGGCAGACATTTCCTCAATTACAGGGTCATTAGGGCTAGCAGTAGTCGCCAAATCAGTGCGTATTTTTGCTGCCACTTCAGGGTTTCCTGCTTCTAAGGCTAATGAGTGGCGGATAGCAGCAATCGTGACTAAAGCCGCTTTGCGATTGTTCGCAGTCAAAGCCGAGAGGTCAACTTCTGAAATCCCTTTTTCAACAGCATCACGGGTTTTTTCTTCGGTTTTACCTGGTAGTCTATCTTCTAGTCCAAGGATTAAACGATTGAGTCTGATTTTTGAAGCTAGAGTTGGGTCTGCTTCTTCGAGAACTAAATTCTCTTCTTTGTTTGCTTCATCGAATTCCCCCCGTAATCTCTTGGTACGGGCGCTAAGCAACCGCCATTGCATCTCTTTTTGTAGGTCTTTATCGCATTGGCTCAACTCCTTTTCTGCGAGTTCACCTTCACCCCGCTCGATTGCAACTTTGGCAGATAGTAGGCGTAAACGATGGGCATCAGGAAGGATTCGGATAGCATCTGAAATTATTGCAGCCGCTGCAGCGGAATCAATTGTCAACATATCTTGAATACCATCCTCAAGAGAGTTAGAAACTTCATCAGAAGATTCTGAATTTGCTGCTTGAACTCTGTGGTGAGCCTCATGTATTCTTGCTTCTGGTTCAATTCTTTGAGCCCAGTATGTTGCTGCTAAAGAGTGAATTTCCCTTGCTTCATCATCACTCCACATGGTGCGACGAACATTCCTAACTAGGTGTTGAAGTTCAAGTTCTTCTCCACTCCAGCGCAACAATGCAGCCTCGTCTAGAGGTTCAACCCCCTCATCATTGGACATTTGGTCGGCTAAAACGGGTAATGGAGAGGCAGCCAATTCATCTAAAGTTGTAATTTCTTCAATAGGTAGTTTTTCCACAACATCAGTACGAATAAATTCTTGAATTCGGTCATCTGCCTGCGGGAGAGAATGACCTGGTTGCCAAAGTTTCAGTGCTAAAGGGTGGCCCCCTAAACCACTAATCACTTGTTGGAAAATAGAATCTTCCAATCCTTCAGGAAGTAACTTTCTAGCATCATCTTCTGAGATTTCATCTATTTTGAAAACAGTTCCAGTTTCGATCGGTGAAGGTGCCCGACAACCGATAGCGATGGTAATGTCATTACTCTCTGCCAACGCCTCTACTAATGCCATAACTTCGGCTTTGTGACGCTCATGCACTGCCTGTAATTCATCAATTACAAACAATGTTTTCTCAGCGATATCAAGCACGCCTGAAAGCGCTGCTTCAATGTCCTTAGGCCCATCTCCTAGGGCCAATAGGTCTGACGATAATTTCCCTACATCATGGAAGGATTGTACAGTAATCCAATTTACATTCCATCCTTCAGAAAGTGCATTTTCCGCTAATACTCTTAGCAGTGAGGTTTTACCTATTCCTGGAAGTCCTACAACTTGTATTGTAGCACCGTTTTCTAGTTCATTCATAACTTCAAGAAGCAATTCTTCTCTACCGTGAATATGTGTGAGTGCTGGCATTTCCCCCTGAATTTCTCCGCCTGTCTCAATCTTATCTTCTGGTTCAAATCCTGCAGCAATGTTTCGGCCCTTTTCAGTAATGTGAATAACTGTTCGTTTCCGATGCCCGCCGCCTATCACATGGGCTTTCCGAGTGTGCACGAGTTCATCTTTCTCAAGTGAAGAAATAGGTGGGTTTAGTGCTGAGCGTACAACTCCTAAACGGTCTGCTAAACCGGGAAGAGAGAGTTCACGAGGCACATCCCAAGCATCCTCCAATGTGTCAGGGAAGGTGGACAGAAGTCGCAGAAGTCTGGTCTGCGCCTCGCTGAGCATGTAGTGTGAGGCGAGGCGTGGGTTCTTTTCCCTTCACCTTCTCCGTTTGTCTTATGTCAGTGGATGCATCGAAGTTGCATCTGCCCTCAAAGCCGGGTGTATACCTCTTCAAGCGTGACGATGGAAGGGTTCTATATGTTGGTAAAGCAACCGTTTTGAAAGAACGGGTTAAATCTTATTTTTCAAATAATCCTGACCGCAATATGATTCCGAAAATGGTTGGAGAGGCAGACCATGTTGATTGCATTGTGACCCCAAATCCGCGCGAAGCGTTAACTCTAGAGCGTGAACTAATTCGTAGCCACAAACCAAAATACAATTCATTGATGACAGATGATAAGTCATATCCATTCATCGCTATCACAGATGAAGATGTCCCCCGAATCATATACACACGCCATCCGCCTGAAAATGCGAGGCTGTGGGGGCCATTTCCCGATGCAGGAGCTGCTAAACGAGTTATCCAACTATTAAGGCGCCAATTCGGAGTCAGAGATTGTCCTAGTCTGCTTCCACAGGGTTGTTTGGCAATGCACATTGGATTGTGTTCCGCACCCTGTATTGATGCAACAGGTTATGGCCAACAAGTTGAGGCTGTTACTCAAGTGATGGAAGGAAATGCTGAATTACTTCTAGCCACATTGCAAGAAGAAATGGATTTGGCAAGTGAACAAATGCAATTTGAAGAGGCGGCAAGAAGTCGTGATTTAATTGCTTCAGTACAGCGAACCCTTTCACAAAAAGTGGTTTCTAGCAGGTTTTATCAAGATGTAGATGCCATCGGTTTTGGCAGTCGTGGCGATATTGGTGCCGTAGTGTTTCTGCATGCAAAACAAGGAGTAGTCACAGGGAAAACCCATTATCCACTCTTGCACAGAGGGGATATTTCAGAATCCATCAGTCTCATATTATCAGAACACTATCATTCGCGTCGTCCACCAGCCAAAATTCTCACGCCTACACCTATCGGACAGCAACTAGATGAATGGCTGAAAGAGCGTCGGAATGGTGCAGTTGAAGTCAGAGTTCCACACCGTGGTGAGTTGGCAATTCTCAGGGCATTAGCCGACCAAAATGCAGAGATGCAGGCTCAAAGAGTCGTTGACAAACGAGCTGCTGGAAATCTTGAAAATCGCTCGGCAGTGGAAGCAGCAGAGTATCTAGGGATGGAATCATTGGATACTGTAGTTTGCTTTGATATGGCGCAACTTCAAGGGTCGGAAAAAGTAGGTGCATGTGTGACACTGCGTGGTGGTAGACCGGATAAAAAGGAATACCGGACATACCGTGTTAGAGGTGAAGTATTCGATGACCTCAGAATGATGAGGGAGGTAGTTGAGAGGTGGTTGAAACGGCAAGAAGAATGGCCTGACTTGCTATTAATTGACGGGGGTGAAACTCATCTTTCAACAATTTCTGACCTACTTGAAAAACATGGTTTGAAAGAGCGTATCCCACTTGCTGCTCTAGCTAAAAAAGAAGAGACATTGTACCGCAATGGCCATTCTCCAATAGTACTGGATAAGCGGGGTAGGTTACTGGTCTATGCTCGTGATGAGGCTCACCGTTTTGTCAATAAGTTTCACAGGAAAAGAAGAGGGAAAACCGCTTTACTTGACCCATTAGAAGAGGTTGAAGGGTTAGGCGCAAAAAAATTGCAGGCCCTTCTAAGGAATTTTGGGGGACGAAAAGGGATAGACCATGCTAGCGTGCTTGATCTCCGCCAAGTCCCAGGAATTGGAAAGGAATTAGCGCAAAGAATCCATAGCCATTTGCATGATTCTTAGATTTCTGCACCAATGAGGGTGCGAGTTTCGGTAATTCCCTCAATGGTTCTAATTTCTTCTACAATACAGCGGGTAAGAGCCGCATCATCTTCCGCTTCAACTTTGGTGATGATGTCAAATTCACCAAAGACGCCCCAGCGCCCAGTGACGAGTTTGATACTGTCAAGGGATGAGCGAACATTTCGCTCAAACCCTGCTTTTGTCACAATTAGAACAAATCCTACAGCCATCTTATCACCTCAATAATCCACTGCAATTAGGGTTTCAGTTTCACGTACACCTTCAATTTGGCGTAATTGTTTCATAAGAATAGATGTCAATTTTTTTGAGGTCTCACATTTCACAATTGCAAGTAAATCATATTCTCCATAGAGGGCGTGAGTTTCAACCACTTGAGGAACATCAACGAGGGCTGAATAAACTTCTCTTTCACGAGCCGGCTCAGTTTTTAGAAGGATGAAAGCCGTCTCCATGTTTGCCGCCGACTGACCACCCCATCATAATCTCATCTGTTAACAGAAGTTGCCTTTTGAGAACGGTTTTTGTCCAGAATCACCTTGATATATGCATGGGTTTATTTCCTCATGCCTCTATCTGTCAATATGATGGGAGAATCGGGGCGCGATGTCCTTGGCCGCCTCGGTGGCAAGGATTTGAACGAAGATGGCAGAATAATTAATCTCGTAATAGTAGGTTCAAGCAGATTTTATGATTTCTCTGTAGTGGAAGAAGCGATTGAAAAATGGACCCAGAAGGAAGCACACCCGGATTTAGTAATCACAGGTGGCGCGAGTGGGGTAGATTATCTAGGTGAACGATGGGCTGAGAATAACAATGTTCCACATGCAGTGTTCAATGAAGAATGGGGTGTGCCAAGAAAGGGATTGGAGGATTCAGGTCGTCACGAAGCACCCACATCTCTAACACATCGTTTGCTTGATGCAGCAACCCATGTCATCGCTTTTCCTTCACCTACAAGTAAGTGGACTCGAGTTGTTATTGAGATGGTAGAGGAACGTGGAATTCCTTTCACAGTAGTTGAAGTAGATTAGGTAACTATTTTCAGTAAATCATTTGCTACCACATGATATTCCCTTTCACTATTTTAATTAAAAATAAGGTGGACTGACCCTATATTATTGGGATTCATGACCGATACAGAAGAGGGGAATCATCAAACATGGTGTGCGTGGCGTGGTATTAGTATGGTCAGGGGTGTGAGAACTGCGATTATCTTCACTCTGATGATGACGCTCTCCTCGCTTGTATCTGTTTTTTCCGTTGTTGAAAATTCTCAATTAGACTCTAATGATGATTCGTTGCCCACTTCTTCAAAGGCACTAATAATTTGGTCAGGCACAATGGATATCAACAATGATTTCACTGTTGCTGCTGGTGATGAATTACGAATATATGCTGGTACAATCCTACAATTGGGCCCAGGGGTCAGAATTTATGTTGAGGGTAAAATTGTAGCAGATGGTACTGCGGTTGACCCGATTATAGTAGGAGTTCAATCAGGATTTACTTGGCACAATGGTTTTCAATTCAATTCAACTAGTCGTAATAGAGGCTCATCTCTCCGAAATGTCACCATCAATGACGCACAATTTGGCATTACGATATACAACAGTGATCCAGTTATTGAAGACTCTTTATTCAACAATGTGGATTTAGTTGCAATTGATTTGTTTGATTGGGCGAATCCTGTAATTCGTCGAACCACCTTCGCTGGAGGTGGTCAAGATGTGCATGGAAGCATGACCAATTGGCGCTATGGAATTGGCCTCTCCATCGGCGCTAGTTCAGCACCATTTATTGAAGATGTTAATTTCACTAATCAAATCACTCGTGCAATTTCATATTGGGGCAATAGTGGTGGCGTCATTCGCGGTGTAAACATCACTAATGTTGGTGGAGCGACAATGAATATTTCAGCTGCAATATTTGTTGAAGACTCTTTGCCGCTGATTGAAGATGTCATCATTTCAAAATGTGATAATGGGATTTATGTTCTTCATGCGACTGATACCCTGATTACCCGTCCTGTATTCAGAGATGTAGTAGTGGGGGATTCACAATATTCAGCAGTAATGATGACTAAATCGGACCGTTTCAACTATTCAACCTACATGATGGGGCGTTTCCATAATTTGGAAGTGTTTGGAACAGGTGGGCCCAATGCATCATCACCTGGCTTGGCATATGGTACTGTTTTCCTCAATACTAGTGGTGGTTGGTTTGAAGATGTGAATATCCACGACAATACAATCAATGGTGTGAAAATGTACATGACTGATCCATCTACGAGTTTTATTAACACCACAATTAGGAATTCAGGTGCACTCATAGGAGGTACAAATGAGCGTGCAGGATTCTTCATGCGGAGTAGTAATAATGGTGGCCCATCAATACAAAATCTAACCGTTTCTGAATCACCTGGTGTTGGTATTTTTGTATCTAAGGGGGATGTTAGTGGTTCAGGGTGGACCACTCAAAATAACGGTAACGAAGGATTACTTATTCAGGATGCATTCCCCTCGGTTTCGGACGTTTTATCTCAAAATAACGGCTATTCTGGGTTGCGTGTTAGTAACTCAAATCGATTAGATTTGCAAAATTTTGAATCCCGCCACAATGGATATTCGGCCCCTAGTGCTCAGAATGGAGCAGGAATGGTTTTTGTTGAAAGTAATCAGTATGGTATGTTTGCTGGAACCAATGTGCAGTGTTCTCAGTGTACATCAATTGATGATAATTGGGGGGCTGTAAGGGTTGAGGATTCAGTTGATATCCAATTTGTTGATTTGGAAGTGCATGACCCTAATGTAGTTCAAGGACAGTCAGCGATAGTCATCGACGATTCAAACATGAATTGGAATGGCTGGGTTGATATTGATGGTGCTGAAATCTATGTGAATCTATCAGCTACAGCCCCAGCCATTTTGCTTGATGACACTGATGCAAGACTAGAGGGAATCAATCTGTATGGGGTCCACTCTGGGATACAATGGACTGGGAGAACTCTTGATTCAAAGTTAGGTAACAGTACGCTGACTGGAAATAATTGTTTATCAATTTCAAATCTTCCTAAACTGGACACTTGGGGCTTGGATGTTTCGGGATGTACTGGTAGCGTATCAATTTCAGGAAGCGATCTAAATCTAACAGATTACATTCAAGGTAGTGTGCCATTTTCAATTACTGGGCAGAGTTATGTTCGTGCAATTTCAAGTCAAGTGACAATTCCAACATTGGCACCCAGTGTGACCTTCGATGAAATGTGGTTTGTTGATTTGTGGATTGTAAATCAGTTTGGTCATGGTTTGCCATATGCGATTGTAAACACATCATTTTCACAGTTTGAGAGTGATTTCTCTACTGCAGTACCTTACGGAGGTAACAAAATTCTTGGACCTTTTGTTGGACAAAGACATACACTAACAGGCGCATCTGCGGTGACTGATTTTTCCACAGAATGTTGGTATGATAATACTCAGGGAACAACTGGTCCAGATGCACTAAATCAAGATTTGATGATGCACTTGTGTACAATTACTCTTGTCAATCAGCCACCGCTAATTATCTGGGATGAACCGCTCAACGGGACAGTGACTAGTTCAGGCGCGGAAATCTGGTTCAATGCCAGCAACTCTTGGGATTTGGACAACGACCCAATAACTTTCCAATGGGCGAGTGATATTGATGGCGATACCAGTTTCTTCTGTAATGGCGGCAGCGGGGGTGTGCCTGGAGACTTGTTGGTCAATGGGCCGAATGCTGGTCAAGGCCAAGGGGGTAGTGGGTACACGAACTGTACGCTTACTGATGGAATTCACCAAATCACTCTAGAAGTGTGTGACGACCAAGGAAATTGTGCTTACGAGACACGAACAATCGAGTTCGTTAATCTGCCACCCTCGGTCATCTTAACGACAACCCCTCCTTTAGACTGGGATGGGGTATTACGCCTCAACTACACTGAAAATCTGCATGTTAACGCTAGCGATACCACTGACGCAGAGGGTGACTTGATTCAGACAGGTGAGTGGACTGATTATGAGCAGGCAGGAATTCAAGTTTCAGCGACTTACCCGCTTGAATGGAATAGGACGTTTGAGCTAGCACCCGGCAGGGAGTTCACCTACACGATAGTTTTCTCTGACGGCCTTAACCCGACGATTTACTACAACCTCTCAGTGGAGGTTCAGAATGAGTACCCCCACCCTTCGTTCATTGTTAGCCGTGACTCCAATCTCTCCCAGTCAGTCGTCATACTCGACGGCTCAACATCGTTTGACCCTGAAGGGGATATGGTTTTTGCATGGTGGAATTCTGACCTTGATGGTGACTTGAATACCTCAATGTCAACCCCCCTTATGTGGACAGGACATCTCAGCCAGGGTACCCACACCATTCAATTACGGCTTTCAGATGATGATTCATACCATATCAATCAGTGGTCAACACCATTCGAAGTTGAGGTGGAGGTCCTCAATTCTCCTCCTCTAGCCCACATAGAATTACCGACGCCGAGCGATAGCAAGCATTTGGCTCAGGTGATTGGGATGCACCATGCGCTGAAGCCTTCCCTGAAATGTCAACAGGGTGGTTGTGTAACCCCGGTACTCCTTCGATGCCTGATACAGTAACTCCGGAATGGACTAGCGACTTACTGAGTGACCCATTCGGTGGTGATTGGCAGGTAGAGGCTCGTTTACCCAGTGGGACCAATGTAGTAACTCTCACCGTTTCAGATGGGGTAAATTCTCCTGTAACCGATTCTATGACCATTGAAGTATCTACCAGTGCCCCGATTCTAGTGCTTTCCTCGCCAGACGATGGAATTGAAGTTATCAGCAATGAAGTGGTACTTTTTGACCCTCAACAATCATGGGATCCTGATGGTGATAACTTTACTTTTTCAGTTACTTCTAACTTGCTTTCCGAGCCAGTACTTGATGCTGTAAATCCAAATTTCTGGTACTCAAGGTACGTTCCATCGGGTGACCACATACTAACTTTCACTGTTACAGATGAAACTGGAATGAGTAGAAATGAGACACGCTCTTTGAAGGTTCTCGCATCTCCGCCGATGGCTATTATTTCCTCACCTCAAGAGGGAGAAACAATTTCACCCGGTGCAAACATTTTGCTAAATGCGAACGAATCATGGGATGCCGATGAAGATATAATTCTCTATCGTTGGTACCTTGGCCAAGGTGCATCTGCTGTATTGTTGAATGAGACAGAGATGGCCAATCAGACTTTGGCGCCGGGAATACATCTAATTTCACTTCAGGTGAAAGATAGTAGAGGTGCTTCAACTTGGGCTTTCGCTAACATTACTGTTGAAGATTCATGGCCGGTATTGGATGATTTGTTAGTAGAGCCGGGCACATTGACTGTTGGCGTTGAATC
>LWDU01032346.1_pt2 | contig 42930 bp, 40 predicted proteins | sample 727161 | NCBI WGS metagenome assembly LWDU01 (sample SAMN04566230, study PRJNA314399) | hydrothermal vent metagenome | isolation source: deep sea hydrothermal plume seawater | place: Mexico: Gulf of California, Guaymas Basin | collected 2004-07-11
ATATCGAAACCCATGTTCGTTTCCGACTCGAAGAAGGTGGTGATTGGATTGAGCGGCCACTATTCGATTGGCGCCGTGTTCGCGATACTGGCGGCCACGATACGCTTCGTCCAGTGATTCGTACCTGCCTCGAAATTGCCGGTGGTGATTACGACATCGAATTGTGCCTACAAGATCGCTCGAGAATGCGCCACCGAATGATTATCGGTCGGAAATTTATTCGTATTGGGTTCGTCATCAATCCACAACGTCAATGCATACACAAGAAGGAATTGAGCGCACCAAGAGTTAGGATTAATCTCGATGTTTGAGATTTGATTCACAAATCGACTCCTTCATCAAATATGGCCCGAGTCGGTAGTCGATGGAACAGCATGCAAATGTTAGAAATACAACGTTAGAGCCATCTCCATGGTGGCTCAAAGGAGCAGCGATTGCCATCGCATTATTCTCACTTCCACTCATCGCAAACATCATATTTTCGATGGCAACACCATTTCTGCTAGATTTAATTCCCTCTTCGGAAGAAATTTGTGGTGGGGATCCACAAACTACGGGTGAAGAACAAGAGGACTGGCAAACTTGTATGGATGAAATGGATGTAATTATTGATTATTTTAACGAAATTGAAACATCTGGCGTCATGAATGCTACTGGAATCTATAGCGCTATTTTGCTTCTAATTTCGATTCCGGCAATAGTTCTGCTTTGGACGGGAGATAGGGAGTTGGGCATCAAACTCGCATGGGCGTATATCGCGATAAATTTCCTAGGTGGAATGTACACGACTTGGTTGTACCTCAGTATCGGCATGATACCACTCGGACCAGAAGCTGAGGCGGCTCTACCATTTTCTGAATCAATCATCGCTGCATCTTCTTATGCCCAAATAGGCACATGCAATCTGATTTTCACTGGCCTCCTCGTAATGGTTTCACAAAAATCAAAACCACAAACGAATTTGGTTATTCCATCCGCCTTCCATCAACAGAACAAGCCGGGTCAACATTGAAGCGGAGTCGGCTCGTAGCATCACACATGGAAATGAACGCTGATGGAATAATCATAGTTAACACAGAAACCGTCCCTGGTAAGACTATCACGGAAACATTAGGGGTGGTCACGGGCTCGACAGTGCGGGCAAAGAATGTCTTCAAAGACATCGGCGCTGGCCTGAAAAATGTTGTTGGTGGAGAGTTGAAAGCGTATACTGAACTTCTCGGTGAATCTAGAGATGAAGCATTACAGAGAATGGTTGCCGAAGCCCAAGCAAGAGGAGGAAACGCGGTAGTTAATGTCAGATTTGCTACTTCTGCTGTGACCGCTGGTGCTGCCGAGTTATTTGCATATGGAACTGCCGTAATACTCGAATAAGGTGATATTTTGGCAATTGAAGCACTCATATCAATCTTAGCGTTGTTTGGTATAATTGCCCCAATTCTATTGATCATTATCGCTGGTCTCATCGGTGGAAAAATTATGAAATCAATGCAAAAAAAACTAACCGAACGTGAGCAGGAAATAATTCAGAAATACGGAAAAGATACACTTTCAAACCTCAGTATGACGGCAAAAAGAGAAGTCAGTGAAACTGGAATCGTTATGGCAAGTTTGGTGGTTGGACCAAATTATTGGCAACAATTCGTCTCAAAAATTCAGAGCCTTTTCGGAGGTACTCTCAATTATTACGACCAAGTAATCGCCCTTGGTCGAAACGAAGCAATGCAACGATTGAGAGAAGCAGCAGATACTGCTGGCTGGGATGAAGTGGTTAATGTGAGACTAGAAACATCAAAACTAACCCCGATGGTGTCGAATAAAGAAAGTAGCAAAGCCATGGAATTATTCGCGTATGGAACAGGAATCAGATACTCCTGAATCCATAATTCAATGCTAAACTGCATCTTGCAAAACTAACTGCCTGCTATTGCAACCATTCAAGACAAAAGTGGTGGTCGGAAAGTCATCCGACGCAGCCCCAATGTGGAATCTGAAGTTAGGAGTCGAGTAAGATGCAGAGTACGCCTATAACCAAAATTGAGCCGAAAATCGCTGCACGTCTAGCCAAACAGAGTTACCACTTAGTCGGCGAACACGGTGGAGTGAAGGTTTGCCATTGGACTAAACAGAGCCTGATTGCCGATCGTTCCTGCTACAAGGGGACATTCTACGGAATTGAGAGTCATGGCTGTATGCAGATGGCACCTGTACATACTGCTGGAGAGAGCCACATTCAGACAAGCTAACCAAGATTGATGATGACCCTTACGAATTGTTTCTTCAGAGCGTCAAAGCTCACCGCCGCTTGATTACTGGATTTGGTGGACACCCTAGTGTTCCACGAGAAAAATGGCAGGATGCACAAGATCCGAAGCACGTCGCTATTTCACTGAATGGCGAGCCGACTCTCTACTCGAGACTTGCTGAATTCCTCGACATATGTCACCAACATGGAGTATCTACATTCCTAGTGACAAATGGTTCGTTACCGAAAGTAATCGAGAATTTGGATACGTTACCAACACAATTGTATGTGAGTGTGGATGCACCGAATGAAGAAATATTCAACCGTCTTTGCAAACCAAAATTTGACACAGCAGCCTTTTCAAAACTTGAAGAAACCCTTGCATTATTACCATCCTTAGACACTCGCACAGTCTGTCGCCACACCCTAATCAAAGGTGAATCTCTTGGCCATGTCAAAGATTATGCACGCCTCGACAACATCGCCGATCCAGATTTTATCGAAGCAAAAGGCTATGGCCGTATCACGACGACATCATGGATTTCTCACACAAACTAGCACCATTGGTCGGCCGAGAGGTATTGTCGGATAGGTCAGAGAGTCGAGTCGCACTAATAGGTAAAGAAATGATTCCAATTACACTGCCAGAAAAAATTAGAGATTTTCCAAAAGATTTAGGTATTGCTAAGCCGCAAAACTTCTCACTGCCGATTTTAAATTTATGAATTAATCACAATTATTGTTTTGGGCGACTCGAGCCACATGAAGGGCATCGGTTTTCTTCACTCCCTTGGTAATCATAATCGCATGCAGGACAATTCTTTACCCAATTTCTTTCATTTGACTTTTCCACTTTAGAGGCCTCTTCTGAAAGTAACACAATTCGGCCGGGTTCTACTTCTCCGACAGTGTATCTTCCCGGACCACCCAACTCAAGTAGAATATCAGGAGGGAAACTGATTGTTCCCAAATCATCGATTATTAACTCTCTATTTTGAGATAAGTCGCCTAGTTCTACACCTTCACCATGCTGGGCTACGAACCTACCATCTCTCAATTCTAAGGATCTATCGGCAAATTCACCGACATCGTGACTATGAGTAACAATTAGGAAAGACACATCTTCTTCTTCGTGTAATTCTTTGAACAAATCAATTACAGTTTGAGAAGTGAATGGATCCAAGGCACCAGTTGGTTCATCAGCTAGAATCAATTTTGGCTTAGTAATCAATGCGCGAGCAATCGCTACACGCTGCTGCTCACCACCAGAGAGTTGCTCAGGGATTGCCTTCATCCGTGGTTTCATTTCCAATCTCTCAAGAATCTTAATTGCTCTCTTCTTTGCCTCAACAGCATCAACTCCTGCATGTCTAAGGGGTTGCATTACATTGTCTAAAGCCGATAAATGAGGGAGTAAGTTTCCTTCTTGAAAAATGAAAGAAACTGTTGATCTTCTATGCTGTACGAGATCTGTACCTTGCATCTTAGTCAAATCCTTACCATCAAGGAAAACTCTTCCTGCAGTCGGCGACATTAGTCCACCTAGTGATTTCAGTAGTGTTGACTTTCCAGAACCTGATGGCCCGATTACTGCAACTGCCTCTCCAGAATTAACCTTGACAGAAAGACCTCGGAGAGCGACTACATTGCCTTCTTCTGCCTTAGACTCATACACATGGTAAAGGGAGTCGGCTTCTAGAATTGGAACTTCAACAGTCATTTCACTCACCCTTCAATACCGTTGCTAGATCTGAACTAATCGCCTTACGTGTAGTTACAAGTAGTGCAACTAATACGAATAGAAGCAATATGCCTCCAACCTGGAATAATTCTAGAATTGGCCAAATCAAATCTCTGTCTATTGCAGTTCCGGCACCACCGAAAGTCTGGAAGATAAGTCCAAACAAATTGAACAGGCCGTTGAATCCATATGAAATCCCAATTCCCAACAAACCACCAAGAAGCATACTAACTATTGTGATCGAAAGAATCTCAAACAGAACTAATCGCATTACTTGAGATGGACTTGCTCCAATGGCCTGAAGGATGCTTAATTCCTTTCGTCTTTGGTTCAATACTATACTTAGGAAAACAAATGAAGATGCAACTGCAGCCATGGCGGAGACTACGAATTGTAGACTCAAAAGACCCGGAGTTCCAAAGATTAGGCCACCGCTCTTGGATACCTCATCATGTGAAGTTGACCAATCAGTTACCGAACTAACCTGTTCATTTGTTGAAAGTTGAATAGATAATTGTTCGAGATTCTCTCCGTCTTTTTCTTCCAACAATCCTTCGAGACTAAAGAACCAAATTAAAGATTGGATATTATCATCACTAATGAATGGAGAATTATTCAACCAAGAACGAGCAGTTGATTCGCCAATGAAAATTACATTTTCTGCAATATTGGAAGACATCCCCGGAACCCAACTGTGTTGACCCAAATCAACTAATGATTTACTAGTAGTCTCACCTGTGAATGGATTGGTCACCATATCGAAGGAGTAAGTATTCCCCGTACTTACATCAAGTTGGTATTTCGAGCTACCGCCATGAGTGAATGTTCCTTCTTGTTTCAGTAAATTCAAAGATGAATGATAATCCTCTCCAGGCAATGCTTGATTAGACCAATGTAGAACATCTACCGCCTCATCGGTTACCACCCAAACAGTCACGACATTGTATTCATCATCAGAAAGACTAGCAAACAACTGAATAACTGTTGCAGCATTAATTTCAGGATTTAGATTACTATCTCCTTGTTCCCATGCTTGAGAAACTATTGAAATTGCCTCTGATTCATTCAGAGGATTTGCGAATGTCACTTGGAGGTCGGAACCCACGCTCAAATCTACTGCTTTCTCATCTACCGCAGTACCCGTATATCCTTGCACTGCCGCCATTGTAACAATAGAGAGTGTCAACACGATTATGAAAGCAAGACGCCCCACTCCTTCTGCAGATCCAGAACCTGAAATACCTCTCTTTATGTCCTTGATTAGAGGGGTTCTGGAAAGTAATAGTTGCATCAATTGTGGACCCTTGGCACCCAATTTAGCGAGTACTAATGCCCCACCAATCCAAAGTAAGAATGGGCCAAAGACTGTCATCAATCCATCAAGAATAGCATTACTGATTATGTTGTAGTCTATACTAGAACTCTTATCGAAATAATAATCTAGCAAAGCGATGAATCCGACTAAGAATACTAACACATGGAGCCAAAACCAGGACCTGCTAACTTTCGAAACCATGGCAACTCCTTCATTAATCTCGGTTCTAAGGAAGTCTCGAGTTCTGAAGAAACTGAAGCCAACTGAAATTCCAATTGTCAATATTGCTGTGAGAATGGTTGACTTCAAAGTTAGTGAAGGCGTATCTACCAAGTTACAATCACCATTGTTGAGACCTAAGCAATCGGACCATGAAACATCAAATTGCATGAATCCATCAGATGAAAGGATGAATGGAACTGCAAAAATTGCTATTAGGTATCCTGCGAACCATGCTGTTGTTGAAATTACGGTCATTTCTGCCAGCACCATCCGAGTCAAACCTTTGGAAGATGCGCCCATCACTCTGTTGACCGCAATTTCCCTTCTTCTTTGTTCAAGGGAAAGTATCAGGCCGTATATTAGAACACTAAGGCTGAGAAAAATAATTGGAATCATAATAATGTAATCAAAAGCCTGTACAAAATATAGAAGAATTTGCAGGAACGCAATCACCGAACCTATCATATCAACTCCACGAATTCTAATGTCATTTACACCATCATTATCGCTGTCATAATACCCGTCAATCTGGTTCTTCCATGAACGTAGGTCAGATTCAGCGGCAGATGTACTCGAGGTATCTAGTTGGAGTCTGTCAAAGGTTACTGCGAGATATGTATGATCTCCTGCCATCAACTCAACCATTTGTTCGCTTGAAAGGAGACTCCAAGGGATATATACTGGTTGATTAGAGATTAGAGGACTACTGTCTGTTCGATCGTCAAAAATCGCAGCAACTGTAAGATTCTCTAAGGAAATAGTTACTCTACAGAATTCATACTCATTATCAAATCCATATGCAGACTGGAAAAATCCTGTAGCGTCCTTAGGATTACCATCAACATCCACTTCCTCACATGGAAGTGTCGAATTGCTATTGTATGTGAAATTAAAAATCGAAAATGAGTCACCAATATCAACTTGGGCTGAGTTGGCAATACTGGCCGGGATTACAATACTTCGATTGTTAACTGCATCCTCTCCACTAGTTGGCCATTCACCCGAAATAACTCTCTGAGAATGCCGGTCATACATGGGGCCATCAAATGCTTCATCACCTATCATTCGCACCGCTCTATATCCATTTGTAGGTGGGCCATTATCGTCACATCCTGCACACGACAGATCTATATTTGTCCAATTTGAATCCGGACCATCTATGGACATTAATTCGAGAGTTTGTAAGGGGACATCACGACCCCAGAAACTCTCCGTATGCCTACCTTGGAGACCTGCAGTAATTGAACAATCAGTGGCTCCATCGATGAGTAAAATATCTTCACATATAGACTCAAATGCAAATACATCGGTTGTTCGATTCTTACCATCCATTGGATAGTGCATTTCAACTCGATAATCGTATTCCTCATACTCTACGGCAGTTGTGAGAAATAGGCTCATCAATCCGGCTCCGTATGCTAGAACTGTGGTGATAACCAAACTAGCAAGGAAAACGCCAGAGAAAACTGCAGCACCTCTGGCTCGACCCCTCCAAGCACTAAGAATCGCAATCCTAGTGGCATCAGGTAGAGATTTGAGATTCATCAGGCCTGACCTCCCCAGGCTTCCTTGATACTCGAAGCGGCAACCTTGCCGTCTCTCAGCAGAAGCATACGGTCGGCCTTCGAGGCGAGGACGGGATCGTGTGTGACCATGAGAATCGAAATAGCATCCTCACCGTGACAGAGTTCCTTGAACAACTCTAGGATATCCTCTCCCGACTTGATGTCGAGATTACCCGTCGGCTCGTCTGCAAGCACCAGCGGGCGGGAGCCAGCGATGGCGCGCGCGATAGCGACACGCTGTCGCTGACCACCGGATAATTCGTCCGGCTTGAATGACACACGGTCACTAAGACCGACTCTCTCAAGAGCGGTACGTGCTTCCTCCTCAGCAGTACTCGATTCAAGTCCAGAGAGTTCGAGAGCGAGTGCGACATTGTCGAGTGCTGACAAGTGGTTGAGAAGATGAAAATCTTGGAATATCCAACCGACTCCTCGCCGACGCAAGTCGACGAGTTTCTTCGGATGAGCTATGCCGTAGTTGAATTCGGTCAGCGATATCGAGCCAGAATCGGCCTCGAGTAATCCGCCAATTATGTTCAGAAGAGTCGATTTCCCACAACCGGATGGACCCATCAGTGCCACGAGTTCACCTGGTTGAATTTCCATGTCAATTCCTTGTAACACTTCAAGCCGAGCAATGCCTGAACCGAAGCCACGATTGAGATTACTAACTCGTAACACAAAAGAAACCGGCATAAGTTTTTTTTTAGTAATAGTGGTATCGTTGTTTGTACTAAATATTATCACCAATCGCTAAATTATAAGCTACAGCAAGATGTTGTCCTTGTGCTTTAGGACTCAAATTTTCCTTCACATATTCGATAAGTTCGTCATCGGGAATTCTCTCCACTCTCCCTGCCCGAACCCACTCCGCATGGATTGATTCAATTGCATCACACCAGGCTCTAATATCGTTTGAAGGAAGAAGACAACGCGTTGGAATAATTTCATTGTGTGCTGATTCGCTTCTGCTGGAGGATAACCGAAGCCTTCTGAGATACTGGGGAAAAGCAATGCTTCAGCATGTTGGAAGGCTGCAGCGAGTTCCTCATCGCTGAGTTTGACCTCGCTGCCGACATGAATAATATTAATGTCATCAGAGATCTTAGCAGGAAGCATATCGAGTATTTCTTCGACAAAATCGAGTCGCTTCCGTGGCTCGTTACTTCCTACTGTAAGCAGAAGAATTTTCGAATCTTCGTCACCATAATCGGTAAGCAATTCGCGTGGCTGAAGATTAAATTCGGGATTCCAAAAATCAACATCTATCTGATGTCGAACCAAAGCGGTTGGAATCCCAGGGAATTCTCGTTTAACTTCGCGCTGAGTCATTTCAGAAATACAAATTAGTAAATCAGCGCGAGCAAGACCCGCCCGTAATTTAGACAAATCCATTTTCCGAATTATTCCCGGACTCATATCTCCAACTGTAACAACACCTTCTGCCAATTTAATCTGGCGTGGAGACAAATGAAACAAATCATGAACAGTCACAATGACTGGAACCGGGCTATTCTTGGGTACAAGGTGAGCCTGCTCCTGATCGGTAATGTGCAGTAAATCAGCATCCGTCAAAGCTGCTGCATCAGAAATCACTGACGGATGCTTCCACCACCGAGTAGAGAGACGCGACCACCCACTCAATCGTTGAGTGTGGTCGATTTCACCTGCTTTTGTCCAATCTGAAACGAGCGTACGCTCCAAAATTGAAACCACAGCAGCATGCGCGCGGCCCAGCCCTGTACTAGACGATAAGGCCGTGCCACGAGCGAGAAGAACCCTGTGAACCACGTGTGCGACAAGGCGTATGTGCCTTAAACGCGGGCGGGTGATGGACACCAGATGAGCGGTTTACCCGAACCAGAGTCGGCGGCGCTACCACGTCTGCTCGTCGCCAAAGGAAGCTTTGCTAAGATGGGTGGGGCCGAGCGCGATTTGTTGAGGAATTTGCCCGCGCTCGAAAAGGTTTTTTCAGTAAAAGTAGCAACTTTACATCCAGTTCCTGAACTTGTAGAACTATGCCAAAAACTCAACTTTCAACTTTTCTCACCAAAGAAGAATTGGATAGTTCCAACAAACTCTTGGTCAATTGTTTTTGACAGATCGAAAAATTCAGCAAAGGATGCCTGGAAATCTTGCAACGGATTGATGGAAGAAATTGAAAATACCGATGGGATTCACATTGTAAGTGGAGACGGTTCCTTGGCTTTATTGGACTTAATTCCAGATCATGTTTCAACCCACTTACATCTCCTCGAACCTCACAGAGGCTTGCACGAAGATGTGCTTCATCGTGACATAAATGGGCGGCCAAAACGCAATTTGAAACTGACTAAGCTCGCTCTCAGTTACGCACGTAATCGTGATGTTTCTACGATTCGGAAATTAGCCAAGAGGAAAAGATCGGCAATTTCGGCTAATTCAAACTTCACATCCAGCCGAATTGCCGAAATCTATCAAGTAAACTCCAATGTACTTTGGCCGAGCGTCGACATCTCTGAATTCCCACCCGTAGCCGGCTCGGATGAACCAGAGAGTTTTGATGAAGTGTCGAAACCATATGCAGTCAATATCGGTAGAGCCAGTTGGGTTAAAGGAACTCTTCAAGCGATTCAAGCTGTATCTCGCACCGGCATAGGTTTGGTTCATATTGGCGGTGCGAGCGAAGAATATGCAAAAATAATGAGGGATTATGCTGAGAACAAAACCGTCAAACTTTGGATTGCCCCCCGACTATCCTCTCCTGAATTAGCAGGCCTCATTCGTGGAGCAGATGCCGTGATTAGTCTTGCAATCAATGAACCATTTGGCTTGACACCAATCGAGGCTTTTTCGATAGGTACTCCTGCAATTTTCGTCGATGAAGGTGGTTTCAAAGATACTATTGAAAATCATGTCAGCGGGCAATTAGTTCCAAGGTCAAGTGATTCCTCATGGTATGATTTATTGACTAATCTTAATGCTGAACAAAAAAACGCCTGGACGAAAGCCGGTAGAACGAAAATTGCCGAATTAGATTTGACCCAAGAGGCTCATGCGAGGCGAATTAAAGAATCATTCGATTTGCTCAATGAAGTTGAATAAGTCTCATCATTTTTCCAAAATTACGCATAATAACTCTACGAGTTACAAAAAACGTGAATGCGAACTCTTCATATTTGTTGTATTATGCGTTGTCTGTCATGCTCGAAGATAGTGACCAGCCTATGCCTCAGACAAAAAATGCACTTGCACTAGGAATTGCATTCATCCTTATCGCAAGTATTGTACTCGGTTCAGGAACACTTGGACAGGCCAATGATGACTTACGAACCGATGAAAATACAGATACTAATCATGAAGATGCAACTGCGGATTCACTTACCAGTGCAACTGATTTCAATATTCGAGATGGAGCTGCACAAATGGATTTCGCTGTTGATCTGGACAATGCTTGGAGAGATTGTGCTCCTCGGGCAAACAATCCTAACTTCGCTGGTGAATGGACGATAGATAATTTCCCAGTGGATACTAATCCGGTAGATGAGGAACCACGTGCAACTGGTTTACTAACAATGCAAGGCAGACCCGGCAATTCAGATACTGGGACTGCTGACAATGATGCAAATGAAAGGCCAACCGATGTTACGATTAGGCCTATGCCTACCGATTTTGATTTCAATGAGATGGGTGAAGATTGTGCCTCATTCGGTCAAGGCATGGGAATGGGCTTCGGATTCGGTTCGGGAATGGGTGAATTAGTTTCTCAAATGTGTAGCCTATTCATCGAGGATGCTTTCATTTCCGGTCTAGGAGAAGGTGTTGAACTTCACGAAGATGGAACTATGACAATCACTACTATTGACGGCGATGCAATCGTTGTCGAGGAACTCTCGGCCGCTGCTGTCGAAGAACTCTCTGACGGCCTCGATACCCTCGTCGATTCCTGTAATATGATGATGATGTTAATGATGAATGGCATGGGTCAAGGTATGCCTGGAATGGGTCAAGGTATGCCTGGAATGAATCAGGGTGGATTCGGTGACGGTAACAATGGAAGAGATTGTGAACACATGAATAACCCTAACTTCAACGATGAATGGCCGGTAGATGAGGAACCGCGTGTAACTGGTTTGCAAACAATGCAGGTCAGACCTAGCAATACGAATACTGAGAATGCTGACCATGATGCAAATGAAAGGCGCGCCGGTGAACGTAACCCTTGCATGGATTGGGAATTTGATTGGGATGGAGATTGGGGCGACTTCGACCATGAATGGCGCGAGAACGAGCTCAACGAGATTACTCAAGATATCTGCGAGGAGAGGGGTGGCATCTGGACTGAGGCCCCTGACCGAGGCGAGGGATACCACTACTGTGACTGGGCTGAGGAAGATTCTGATTTATCAGACGAGAACGATTCCAATGAAACCGATTAAGATTTAGCCGGTTTAATCTGAAATTTTATTTACGGTTGGACCAAGCTTTAACGCTACGAAAATCGAGGCGATACCAAACACCAGCATGACCATCGAAATCCACCATGGCAAAACGATGGTAGAAGTGAAATCAGGCCAAAATGGCATGATATCCATCACTGATTCGCCAATGGAAATTTTACCACCAATCGAACCAGTGATAATTATCCAAAACATCGCTCCTGATGCACAAATCATCTGAAGCGTTGACAATTTGAAATCATTCCAAATTTTCTCACCAAACCTTACTCGACCAGCAATAAAAGATGCGGTAAAACCGATCGCTAGTCCACTAAAAACAAATTTATTGTATAAAATTGCAATGCCACCAGGATCAGATGTTGCGTATGTTCCAGAAAAAATTGCCAATGGCATACAGATAAAGCAGAGAATAGAAGATAGGAGAGAAGTTTTATCGAAAGATTGTTGAAAATCATCTAGATTGGAAACAAAATTCCCTAACCAAGCAAGAAGTGCACAAATTCCCATCAAAATACCGGTGCCAGAAGCAATTCCGACTATCATATGATGAAAGGTGATTGCGAACATCAAGAATCACCTCCGGGAGGATTATTCGGGTCTGCGACCCACTCAGACTCTACTGGATCCCAAAGCCAGCCAGGATTGTCTTCTGAATGAATTAATCTTGAATTGTATTCCTCAGTATCATCATTTTCAACTTCTGGTTCTATATCAGGAATTTCTTCTATTGGTATAGGTTCCGAAACCTCTTCACTAGTTTCGACTTCTAGAGTTTGGTCTAGTTCATCTTTCTTCTGACGTGGTGCTAAAATCATATGCATCGTTAAGACAAAACCAATGATGATTAGAGCTGAAGAAATACTTTGTAATCTCGCACCGAAAAGATTGCCATCAAAATAAGGTGGTACCGTATCCATCGAAAGCCATGGCATCTGATTGTTGTATTCACCCTGTGAAGCAGTAATGCGGTATTCAATTCGAGTGTCTCCCAAAGATGCAGGAATTTGCGCTTGCCATTCATTATCTGCTCCTACGACTTCAGCAGTATGAGATTCAATCTCACCTGCTAATCGCCACTCTACCGAGAGAACATCGGTATTGACGGTGCTGAATTGAAGAGGAGAATCATCGCCCGCAACCCTTTCTTCGAGAGCTACCCAATTATCTGCAATAGTTGGATAATCATCTGGAATTGAGTCGATTTGTATTGAGTAACCTTCAGTTGTACCGATGAAGGCTCGATTGTCTGGATTTGAGTCTGAGCCATGGTGTATCGAGACATAGATGGATTGAGGACCTACTTCAGAAGGTGCCAACAATACCCAATTGATGGTGATTTCTCCACTTTCAGGAACGAAAATAAGGACGTAATTTGATGAGCCCCCATTTGGATCCTGAATTATCGACCAATCGTAATCGCTCGGTGTATCAGAATTACCGTTAATTGAACCGAGCAAGAAAACTCCCAACAATCTATTCTTCGATAGGTCCATTCCAGAAATGCTGACTTCAACTTCAGTCATGGTTCCAGCATATGTAGTATTTACAGTTCTGATTTCGATTACTGCATCTGATGGTGCAGAAAGGGAAGGGTCTCCATGACAAGAACCTCCACAAGTAAAATCCCTATTCGAATCAACCTCACCGCCTGGATTTGCCATGCTTGAAGTCGAAGTTAACAAAAATCCAATAATTATTGTTAATACTAAAATTCTCGACTTCATCATTAGGACCTCCTTCTTCCTACAATGACATAGGTCATGCTTCCAATTGCCATAGAAATAAACAATAAAATCAATGGTAATTGTAGATATATTATCGAACCGGTAGGTGTATTATCCAATGCTCCAGCAACCACTGTTGCATCGACGCTGATAACATTCTCACCAATACTAATCCAAATCACCTCCTGTCCATCAATAATTTGAGTTACTACATAGTAAAGTGTCGTGGCAACCGGCGCAACTTCACTCCATGAACTGGATTCACTCGAACCGATTGGATTCATGTCAACTACTGAAGTAATTGGGCTTGTTGAATGATAAATACGGTAATTATCACCGATTCCTGACCAAGATAATTCAACTATTGTCCCGATTAAATTTACTGTCAGTGAATCGATTGTTTGAGCAGAGCCTAATGTTAAATCCGAAGTTATCGATGCTGAACCACCCCAATCATCGATGGTGGTTAGGTCAACTGAATGAGTGCCCGGTCCGAGAACCACCTCAATTGATTGACCGACATAACTCACTCCATCGACAAGCCAATTCCAGTTTGTCACCTCACCATCAAGATCGATGGAATCACTTCCATCAAGAGTGATTATTGAACCGGCTAAAGGGCTCTCAAGTAGTGTTTTCCAAGCAGGAATCGGGGCGAGATTGATGATAATAATCGATTTGCTTGCCTCATTCGAAAGTCCCCACGGGTCATTTACGATAACGGTGACTTGCCATTCCTGGCCAGGTTCAAGACGTTCTGCTGGAACTGAAGATTCGCCATCCAAATCTGGAACATGAAAGCCATTTCTCAACCATTTGATATCAAAGAATAATGGATCATTATCAACATCTGAAGATGAGGCAAAAATGACCATTGATTCCAAAGAATTCGGTACAGCCAATTCTGGGAAAATCATTGGACCACCAAGATAACCAGTTGAACCAGTACCTAGGACTAACTCTATCATTTCGGGATTAGCATTCTCTATCACCCGAGCAGAAGTTGTCATTCCTGAACCAAGGGTATCGCCATCTCGAGGTAAGATTTGAACCGCCCAATGTTGGTCTCGATGAGTTTCATTAGATGGTATAGTCACCAATCCATTGTATTCGGGCAACCATTCACCATTGACCCACCAGCGAATTTCGCTACCATCTCGTGCATCTCCATCAAGATCGAATTGTTCCCAGACCACAGTTAAGTTGTCCGTTGTAATCAATTCACCTTCAGGTAATAGATTAATCGAAGTCACAACTGGAGGAGTATTCAGAATCGTAATTTCATCTGCATCCGCCCATTCTGACCAAATTAATCCATCATAAACTCGGGCTCTGGCTGTCCAAATTTCATTCTTCGTGGTTGCTTCTGAAGGTACCCATTCCATATCGTTGTAAGCTGAAATTTGGATACCGTCCTTGAACCATCGAATCTCTTCTCCTACTAAATTATCTCCATCGGCATCAAACCATCCAACAATCGCTTGTAACGGTTGATCGGTTACTGGATTACCAGGAGAAATGTAAATCGTACACGTAGGTTGTGTGTTTGAAGAACCTATTATGATTATTCCAGTCGATGCAATTAGACCATAATCGGTGCCATCATCAGGCGTAACACGAGCTTCCCATTCATCGCCCGAGCGTATCATCAGCGAAGATACCGTATCCGAATCATCGAGATTCTCTATTCGCACTCCATCGAGATACCAACGAATCACAGTAGATTGTTCGACATCTCCATCCAGATCATAGTAATTGTATGAAAGTGTCAATGAATCGGTATCAGCCGGCTCGCTTGGAGTGATTTCCAAATTACGTGCAATTGGTATCGTATTGCCAATCGAAACCGGCCCGAATGAATATGTGGAACCAGGTTCAGAACCATCATGCGGGATGATTTCAACAGTCCACTGTTGGTCTTTAGCAATCCAACTATTTGGAACCATCAACAATCCATCGATACTCGAAATTCTCAAGCCATCTCGGTACCACATAATTTCAGTCTGACTAACGGCTTCAGAATCTCCATCATCATCAAAGTATGAATATGACATTTCTAATCCGGTTTCTTTGGTAGGACTGGCCGGCACCCAAGAAATACCAGTAATCTCTGGAGGAGTATTTGATGAACTCGTTGATTCTGATACCTGCCACGAGTTTGTACCCCAACCATCACCACTTACTGCGCCATTACCATTCACAAAATTAACAGCCAGATTGAACGTAACAGTACCAGTGCCAGCAGTAGGAGATGTCCAATCGACAGTCCAACTACGAGAATTCTTGTTTGAATGTGTAACTTCACCATTTTCCAATTTTGCATTCGCACCAGGGTTAGAGAATGTTCCCGAAGAAGAGGATAAATCGAACCCCCCCTTGGTTCCTGAGGGTGAACCAGTACCACTAATTGTTAGAGAATAAGTAGTTCCTGTATAATAATCTCCACTTGGTAAACCGGAAAGGGTAGGTGTGACCATCCCGCTACCACTATGGCAAGTACATCCAGTAACTGATTTGCCGGTTTTTCCTGAAGAAGAAGCCATTGTCACATTTACATACGATACTAAGAATAATAATACCAACAGAATTGCTATCCGGCGACGGCATATCATGACCCTACGAACATCAAGATGTTGATGAACTTCGTGATTTGCTCGGAAAGAAAGAATCCGTTGCATTGATGGATTAAACCCGACTCGCCGAACTATGCGCCCTGTAGAAACAGTCGCGATTATCGGAGCCGGAAATATGGGCTCAGGAATCGCTCAGAAATCTGCCCAAGAGGAATTTGAGGTGCAGATGGTTGACCGTGAGTTGCAATGGGTCGAGCGCGGTCAACAAATTATTGCTGATTTCTTGGGAGAAGCAATTGAGAGACGAATTTTTCGTGAAGCGGAAGTTGAAGCGATTAAAGGACGTATCACCGGTGTCGTTGGAACTGAAAATGTCGCTTCTGACACCGACTTAGTTATCGAAGCGGTGTTTGAAAATTTTGATATTAAAACTGCAGTCTTTGCAACGCTTGACGAGGTATGTGATGAACACACAATTCTCGCTTCAAATACTTCCTCTTTGAGCGTAAATGCACTCGCCGAAGCTACCGGCAGGCCGGATCGCTTCGTCGGACTTCACTTCTTTTTTCATCCAGCAAAAAATCGACTCATCGAGATTATTCCAGCCGAGTCGACTTCACAAGAATCCTTGGATGCAGTAGAGCAATACTGCAAAACCATGGGTAAAGTTGTGATAATTTGTAAGGACCGACCTGGTTTTGTTGTCAACCGATTTTTTGTTCCTTGGTTGAATGAAGCTTGCCTATTATTGAAGGAAGGTGTCGCTTCTGCTGCTGCAATTGATGCTGTCGCAATGAAAGCGTTCAGAATTGGATTAGGCCCATTCGCGCTAATGAACTTGACAGGACCACCTATTGCACTTCACGCAACCGATTATCTCGCTGAACAACTCGATACACCTCGGTACACCGGTGCACAAAATCTCCGTGAACTGATCGCTGCTGATGAACAATGGGTTATTGGCGATGATACCGATTGCAGCGAGGAGACTGCAACGCTGATTTCTGAGCGCCTCCTCGGTCAGATTTTCGCGGTTTCAGCACAAATTGTCGAAGAGGAAATCTGCTCGAAAGAAGATGTCGACCGCGGTGCTAAAGTTGGATTACGATGGGCGCGTGGCCCATTCGAATTAGCGAACCGAATCGGTATCGATAATGCGGTTCGTATGGCATCAGCTTACTCTGAATTAGCAGGATTTGAGTTACCAGAATGGTTTGCCCAGACGAGTGAGCCATTGGAATTCAATTTTGTAGATATCATCATTGATGGTGATGTTGCAACAATCCAAATTAACCGACCTGAAGCAATGAATGCACTCAACGAAACTCTCGTTTCACAACTCGATGCTGCATTAGATGAAGTCAACGCTCTAGATGAGATTTCTACAATAATTCTCGAAGGCGCAGGAAAGGCATTTGTCGCAGGCGCTGATGTCAAATTTTTCGTTGACAAAATTCGTGCTGATTCAATTCAAGACATCTACGATTTCACAGCCTTCGGTCATGAAGTTTTCAACAAACTCGAAAATTCAACAAAAACCACCATTGCTTTAACGACCGGATTAGCATTGGGTGGAGGCCTCGAATTAGCGCTCGCTTGCGATTATCGAATCGGAACACGTCGATCACAATTCCGATTTCCCGAAACTGGAATTGGAATCTATCCTGGACTCGGGGGAACCCAACGTACACCGCGCATTTGTGGAATTGAAGCAGCGCGGTACGCCGTTTTGGCAGGTAATTTCCTAGATGCAAATGGCGCTCTTGCTCTCGGATTACTAACGCATTTGGTCGAGCCGGCCAACGTTAGAGATACAGTTGATAACTTGGTAGAATCTGGAAAACCAGCGAACAAATATCCCGGCTCACCAGCAGATTCAACCCATCCTGCAGCTGCCTTTGCACTGAATTTCTATGCTGACAAAAATATGGCGGCTCTGAATTTGGGACAATGCCCAGATGATTTTGATGTAGAGGACAGAATGGTTATCCGCCAGCTCAAAATGATGAGCCGAGCCGCCCCAATCGCACTCAAAATGTCAAGCGAATTGCTCGATGCAGCGGTTTTGACTGGTGAGGATCTCGATGCTGGTCTAGCTCTTGAATTATCCAAATTGAATGATATCTTCGCAACAGCAGATGCACTCGAAGGCCTATCTGCATTAATCGAAGGACGCCGCCCAACATATACCAATTCGTGAATTATTTTAGGAATTATCAGCATTCAAACGCGCTTTGCGTTATTGAAAGTATGTTGAGGAATCACGCGTTTTGTGTGAGCGGGTGCAAACCTTCTTCGACGAACATCAGCCATGGCTTTGTAGACAATTTCCTTGAATTTAAACCAGCTCATTTCAAACCCTCCAACCTGTAGCAAATATTCGAAGAATTGAAAATTTTCGTTTCAACGAATTCACAATATCCATCTCATCCATTCCATCATTCACTTCTTCAACCCAATTTTTTAACCATGCATCCATTTTTGACATCTCCAGTGTAAATTCACACCTTGGTGTAATTTCCACACCGAACGAAAAGCCCTTAATATATGAAAGGAGTAGTTTTCAGGAATACACCGAGGTGCATTTTATACACTAGATGCCGTCTGCCTCATCTGATAACCATGTCACGTTCGCAGACGACAATCTCATCTTTAGACATCGAAAAAATTCGTGATGGAGTCGAAGAAGTCCAAGTGATCGGTCGCGAAATTCGACTTATCTTCGCTTCATATTATGGTGAGGAAGTTAATGTTGATTGGGAGGTGGATGCAGCTGTCGAGTCGTTCAATATGTTCAGTTCACGTTGGTCGATTGAAATTCTTGCTGCATTATACATAGCCGGAGATCGCCGCTTCAACGAACTTCGGACTCTTCTTCGCGGAATCTCCAGCCGAACACTTTCGGATAAACTCACTATCTGTGCAGAGCATGGCCTTGTTGATCGAGTTGTCGAGGATGGCCCCCCTGTTCGTGTTCGTTACCGATTGACAACACACGGCCGAACTTGTGGAAGATTACTCGGCTTATTTCTAAAGATTAAAGAAATCGAGCATTGCCGACTCAAGCAACCGATTCTTTGAAAGGCTGGCGTTTCCGAAAACGCATATGGCACTCCTCCAACAGTGGCGTAGTAAGCGTTCTTGGTTCGTCGATGGCCTGATTGTGATAGGAGGTGGAATGACTGGACTCGCAAGCCTGGTTCCAATGCTTGCTCCGCCCCTTGCAGAAGGTGCGATTTCTTCTCCTAAATTCTCTCCATTTGAACATCCGCTTCGCTCTCGAATTATTACAACCCTCGACCGCTCACCTGGAATTCACTATCGTGAATTGCAGCGTCGCCTCGACGCTGCGAATGGAACTCTACGACATCATCTCGACGTTCTTGTCAACGAGGGCATCGTGACAATCGTTCCAGTTAATGGTAGAACTTGCTATTATGCTGGTGCGCCGGCTCAAGTTGAGATTTTGCTCGGTGTGAATGTGTCTAATGAGCGCGCAGCATCGATGATGCCGGTCGGACTTTCGGGTTTACAGCGAATAATCGTTGCACAACTCTCACATGTTGAAACACCGGAAAGTCAAGCTCAACTCGCACGCGATTTAGGTCGCTCTCGCTCAGCGGTTCACTCCGCAATCGGAGTTCTTCGCAACCGCGGAATACTCGCTCAAGGCAGATTAGACTTAGCAGATCATCTTCAGACTATTCGATCATCAAATTTGGAATATTCTTGGCTTGATGTTCGAGCAGAATTTGCTTAAATCAAATTTCAAATTCTCATTTTTCACAGAAAACTAAGATTTGGTGCCATCGTGAAACATGCGTAATCGCAACATTGAGAGTATATCGTGAGCAGAATCCTCTTACACTCTGAATTTCGCCACAAGGTTGTATGTTCAGAATTCGTTTGGTCGAGCAGCCGATGCCGACCGGTAGTAAAGACACTGATGTCTTGCTCGAATGGCTAATCGATTCTCTTTCATTAGTTCGCAGAAAGGCCGAAACATGGGGGCCGAGTGATGAACCTAGTGCACTTCATCGAATGTTCCGCGAGGCATTACTGGCCGCACCGTTACAAGGATGGAACACCAGAGAATTAGGCGATGCGTGCGGACTATCACAAACTGCAATGCACAATCAAATGGCTCGACTCCGCGAATCGGGATTAGTCGCCTCTGAATTGGATGGCAGATGGCACATCCATGTTCTTCGTGGAGGTTCGATGAGTAATGCTGTCGAATTGGTTTCAGTTCAAGCGAGAAAAATTCTTGAAATGCGATTGGCTGAATTATCCGCTCTGATAGAAGATTCGAATGAGCGGATGAAAACGCCAATCGAAGAGGAAGATCTTGCTTTGAAAATCAATATATCCGAGCCTGGAGCAACAGCAAATAATCAGGATCGAATCGATGCACTGCTCAATGATTTAGGATTGAATGGTGAGCGTGCGAAGAAAGGTGATTATCTCGCTCGGAAAGTTTTTCTCGAGCTCGCTCAATCGCATAATGCAATCACAATGTTAGCGCTCGCTGACAGATTTGATGAAACCCGCTCACGCATTCAGCGGACGCTCGAACGGATGCGAGAAGTCGGAATTATCGAGCGAGTGGCGATGCCGGAGCGCATCGCTCAGGATGTCTTTGCAGGATTAATGAGGCAGTATGATGCACGCGGTGAAGAGTGGCTGATGAATCGGGGAGGAGTTGGTAGATTACCAGAGAGTGTTTCAAAAAAATTAATCTCTGATGTGAAAAAGAAAAAACTCAGCATTGAAAAAGTCGAGAACAATCTCGCTGATGTTCCTCTCGACAATCAAAAATTGTTGCTGAACACATTGGGTGGAAGAATGCCATATGGATTCAGAATCGCAGGAAAGACTGGCGCTGAAATGTCAGAAAAAATTCTCAATAGATGTGATAGAACATTGCGAAGATTGCGCACGGTTGCTAAAAGATTAGACGGATCTTTGTAGGTTTAATCTAAGGAAGATTCGACCAAATTTTCAAGATATTCAGCAACTTGATTTCCTAATTCTTTTTGATCGCTAATACCATGCAAAGATACACGCATTTTTGAGGCTCCGGGCAAACCTTTTGTGAATGAAACAGCATGTCGTTTGAGATTCTTACACATCTCATCTTCATACAATTCTGAACTCAATTCAAGGTATCGGTTCCAGCACCATAAACGTGCCACTGCAGTGTTATCTTCTCCCCATGGTGGTGCTTGCTTCGTCCAGCCCAAATCGCGTTTAATCTCATAAAAAATCGTTGGTCTACCAATTGCGCCTCGTCCAATCATCAATCCACCAGCTTTCGTCGCTTGTAGGCAGGCTTCGGCCGAGGTCGCATCGGTAACATCGCCATTGGCGATTACAGGAATGTCAACAGATTCGACGATTTCTCGAATCTGAGTCCAATCAGCTTCTCCTGAGTATCGCTGTCGCAGAGTTCTGCCGTGCACACAAATCCGAGCAACACCCTCAGCCTCCAATCGTTGACAAATCTCCAATGCTGTATTCGGGCCACCACCAGTACCCAGGCGCATTTTGACCGTGATTGGAACATCAGCGGCGGCAATACATTGTCTGACAATGTCGACAACTCGGTCTGGCTCGCGTAATAGTGCAGCGCCAGCATCATTGCGACATACCTTCGGCGCTGGGCAGCCGAAATTGATGTCGATGATATCGGCGCGTTCTTGTAACATCTCTACGGTGGCGACCATCTCATCGATATTGCCACCGAAAATTTGTGGAATGAATGGCTTTTCTCTCGGATCGGACTCAACTTTCATCCATGAATGTGAAGCCAATCGAGACAGGCCAGAAGCGGCAGTGAATTCTGTGACGGTTATGTCTGCGCCACATTCCTTTGCGAGAAGGCGATAAGCGAGGTCGGTAACCCCTGCCATCGGTGCCAAAAACATATGTCGTTATGATTCAAACCACTATAATCTTACAATGTCGGTGAAAATCTTATGTGGAATGGCTCTCATTCTTGAAAATCTCATGGATGCGATAGTTTTCATCTCTGATGCCCTAAAATCGGCAACACCTGACACTGACGAATGTGGAATTAAAACTTCAGAAAGTTGATTCCCAATCCATTACGTCTTGAGCACGTTCCCAATCAGCGTCGCTAATCAAGCCGCGAATCTTCATCATCTCACGGGACAATAGCCAGTAGACGAGAGCCAATGAGCGACGACCCTTATTGTTAGCTGGAAGAGCCAAATCGACATTACTCAATCGATTGTTAGCATCGACGATTGCAACTACTGGTAGTCCAGTTTTTACAGCCTCAGAAAGTGCTTGTTGGTCAGCTGCTGGGTCGGTAACGACGATGACCTCTGGTTCGATGTAAGTGCGCAAACTTGGGTTGGTAAGGGTTCCTGGAATGAAACGACCAACGATTCGGAGAGCACCGATTGTCTGAGCGAACTTTCGAGCAGGGCGTTGTCCATATTGACGAGCGCTGACTACTAGAATGCGCTCTGCATCGTAGTTTGAAAGGAATTTTGCGACAGCACGAATTCGAGCGTCAGTTTGTCTAACATCGATAATGTGAAGCCCACTATTGTCTTGACGAACGGTATCGAGGAACTGCTTCATGTCTGCTGACTTTTGGTTAGTTCCAATGTGCACTGCGTGCAAATCGTACATCTCGAGCGGTACAAGTGGGGCTAGACTTTCATCCATGTTGGTTCCTCAGCAGCGCGGCGACCCAACTTTGATTCATAAGCGCTGCGCACCGGCCTGATTTGAGTTAGACTCAGGATTGTAGGTCGGAGAGGTAAGTACATTCGCCAATTTCGTGGGACTCCGCGAAATAAACACACGGTTTTGTGATAGTGGCATAGACATCGAAATGGTCGTGGAAAGAAAGTTGGTCAACGGGTGCGGTGATGCCGTATCCTCTAGCTTCTACTTCGAAAATCCAATTACCAGAAATATAGTCTGACTTAGTGAACGAATCGAATCGTTCCAAGGGTTGGTCTTGGGTAGCACGGACATGCCAGATAGGATCTCCTCCGCTTTCTCTAACTCCTGGTTGCCATAATTTGGCATCGACGTAGCGATATTCATTCGTATCGTTGCCGATAATATCCTCGATGGAACTTGAGTACGGTAATTGTGCTCGGAAATTGATAACTAATTTTGAAACGGTTTCATCGAAGACAATTGTGGTTTCGTTTTTGTAGAGCACCGAATCGATTCCGTTCGATTCGAAAGTATAATCCCAGCCAACGGTATCTTCGATATTTCGAACAATTGGGTCTTCGCGCATATATTCCATCGTTTCGCGCTGAATTGCCAGACCAAGGCAACCGGTCAAAGTCGTGCTCATCATCAGAATTACAAGCGCAAGTCCGAGTGTACGAACAGATGCCATCGACTCTTTCGTGATTCAAGTTCCACTTGAAACACACGGCTTCAAGGTGCTCCTTGGTGCTCAAACTCGGCATATCCAAGAAAAATCGATTACATTATTGTCAGTGAACAGTTTGAACAACGAGGACATAGTGGAACATCTGCTCCAGTGACGACGAAAGGAGAACCGAGCTAGCGCGTTGACGTTCCCTATGAGTACCGAGGAGCACTTCATATTCGCTGAGAGAATGTAATCGATATTGAATCGGTGCTCTGCACCGATAATAATCACTCTTCTTCGTCAACTACACGAGGAGCGTGTACTTCACGGAAGATTACGATCTGAGCACCGAGGTTCTCACGTAGCGAACGAACGAGGCTGAACTTTGCATATGCCCAGTTCTGATCGTATGCCATCTCTTCAGGAACGGTTACTGTGAGATCATCGCCGTCGAACTCGACTTCGAAGTCATCTCGACCAGTGTTCATGTTGAGTAGAGTAGAAACACGTTCTTCACGGTCTTCGATGACCTTGGCAATGTTGTAATTGTAGCGTAGGGTTACTCCTGCTAGTGGGTGATTGTAGTCGATTCGAGCACGGCCTGCGCTCAAAAATTGCAAAACTCCAGTACGGCCACCAATTTCTACTGGTGCGCCGATAGCGAGTGTGCTTGGGTCCTTGACAGAGCGCATCAGAACATTTTGTCCAATTGTTTCGATGTTGTTTTGGTCACGTGCACCATATGCATCTTCTGGCTCGATATCGAATTCGTAATCCTTGCCAGCTTCTGCAGTCTCTAGATGTGCTTCAAAACCAGCGATGAGGCGACCATCGCCAATAATTGCAATCATAGGCTCGTAAGTACGGCGCTCATCGTGAACTTCGTGCTCCTTCGCGACGTCTTCTCGAGTTGTTTCGATGAGCTTTTCATTGCCTGCATCATACAGGTCATAATCGATGTGAACTATTGAACCAGTGTCCATATTTTGTGCCTCCGGGCATCCCGCCGACCTATCTCCCCTTTTTGATTCAAGCGGTAGGGTTGTCGTGTCTAAATGATGATGATTCCTCTTCATCAGAATGTGAAGGTCGACTCGAAATAAATGCCAAAATGCCTCCCAGCATGATGAATCCCCATCCAGTCCAGACAGCATGAGAGCCTTGTAAATCGTGAATCGTTACGCGAACTCTATCAATTTCATCGGTCTGTTGCAGCATCACTGCATCTAGCAATTGATTCGATTGAAAAATATCCAAAATTATGATTGTGTCACCAAATATTCCCGTGTGTCGGTCAACTTCGCTTCGCGCACTCACAGCTCCACTCGGCGAATCAAATCTCAGCATACCTGGTCGAAGGGTATCAATCAATTCTCCATCCCTTCGCATCTCAATAATTACTCCTAGATAACCATCGCCGACTTTGAAATCGAAGCCTTCATCCTCAGCGCTAATCAATTCGACTTCAGTGAAAACAAACTCGATGCCATTGTGCTCAATTACCTGATCACGAGTTAGCGTAACAAGATGAGAAGGATCGGAACGGTCGACGAGTGTGGTCGTGAATATATGGCCGATTAAAAGGAGCAAAATTCCGAGGTGAGAGAGGTGACTGCCGAGTAATCTTAGTCGCGCCGCGTTCGATTTGGTTTTTATGCCATTTTGCTTTAATTTTGGCACGGTCTTTTTCCAAGTTTTGTAAGCCTGTTGGATGGTTGGAGGGATTGCGAGGAACATCCAAGTGAGCATAAATAAGGCAATTGAGCCCCTACTTATTCTATCGGTCAACATAAGATGCGCATCACCTGGAATTTCAAAATGCGCCGAATAATATGCTAATACGAGAGAAGATAATGTTGCGCATGCGATGATAATTGAACCAGTTTTGGAATCGATTTGGTTCGCCCATCCATAGAAAGTCAATCCGATGGCTAACAATGCCAAGAGCGGGGAGGCATAGAACTCGTGAGCCTCCAAATTTGTTCCTTCAATTTCAACGGTCAACAATAACCAGGTCAGAAGAAGAAAGGCACCGGCTCCGTACCATGGAATTACTCTTGCAAATTTCGTCCGTGCCGAAGTTGAAGTGAACGGAGAAAATAATCGGTTCAAATCATCTTCATCTTCAGACATCACCCAAGTCGCAAGGAATGGAATCATTCCTGCTATTGCTTGTGGAATCTCTGCGACCCAAGTCCAGCTGGCGAATAGCATCAATAACACGCCAGCTGCCATCCAATGCAATGGTGGCTTTTTTGAATCGGCTGTAATAATTAGCAACATCAACGAGGTACCAACGGCGAAAACCGCCGACGAACCAATCCAAATTCCAACAGCAATGAAAGCAGAAAATAAGGCTAGTGAAAGCGGGCGATTCGCTTCAAAAAGCGTCACTCCGCCACCGTTTTCGACAAATCTTGTTTGTTCGCGCACGAGATAAAACACCGCAAAACCACCGAGCGCGAGCATCACAAAAAGATACGATGCGAGTTCAAAACCAATCGGACTCGCATCGACCAAATATGCAATCCTAACATATGGATCTTCAGAAGTAGTGCCCAATCCATCGGCAACAAAAGCGTGCACTGAAGCCCAAACTCCGTTTGCCCGAGTGATTAGTGTGGCATGGATTGCAAGAGCCCCAGCGATTAGTCCGAGAGCGGGTGAAGCACGAATTGAAGCATTAGAATTAGGAGTAGATCGCGCATGAAGAATTAGTAACAAAGCGAACCAAGGGAGAATCGATCCAGTCTCAACAGGATCCCAAGCCCAATATCCTCCCCAATCGAGAACCGTATATGCCCATAGGCCTCCCAAACCAATTCCTATAGTTCCTGTGACAAATGCTGCACGAGCCCAATGAAGTTGAGATTCGTGGGTTTCTGCAGCGGATTTGTCTTCTAAAATTCCGCCGAGTGCGGCCGCTGCTGTGGCGATACAAAATGAATAGAAAAGAAAGACGATTGGTGGGTGGATTACCATCAAATCGGTTTGTAAAAGTGGATTCAATTCGCCCGGGAAAACTCCGGTTGAGTCGGCGAATGGATCCAAAAACCAAGAGATTGCGAATAAACCGAGAATAAATCCGTTCATTAAACGGATTTCACAGCCAATTTTTTCCGACGGGCCAATCATCAACCAAGTTACCAGACCAGACAGACCAGCGAAAAGTAGGAGTGGGCCTGCTCGACCAGCCCAAGCAGCTGAAATTTTGTATAGGAAAGGCAATTCAGAATCGCCATAAATCGCTACCAATTTTAACGAGGAAGCATCGATGATGAAGGCTGTAAGTAAAAGCAAAATTGGAGCGATTTGCGCTGCTAAAACCGTGTGTTTAACGATTCGAATTCCACCACGATGCGGGCGAGCAATCTGATGAGCGGAGGTTAGAATCGCGAGCACTATTAGAGCGTGCCCGAGAAATGAGAGAATCGAATCACCATCCGTAAAATTTGGCACGCGAATATCCAAATGAAAGCATAGCAGGAATAATTCCGCGTAGATAGAGTCCAGGACGGCGAATAAAAATTCGACCACAAACAGCCAACTTAGTCAGTGGGCTCATATTTGCCATCTCATCTGGAAAAGACCGTGCCATCAATGACATTTCGTCATCAGATAAATCAAAAAGAGCCGATTTTCCTTTCAAAATCTTCGAGTAAGGCGGAAATTCTTCACTCCAAAGTTTCTGATATTCTGACATTTTTGAATTGCTGAGGTCATCATCGGAAATTGCACTCAATGCAACCTGTACAGCGAAGGCGGCGGATTTCAAAGCAAGATGCGAGCCACCTTCGAAAAGCGGCGAGGTAAAACCGGCTGCATCGCCGATCATCATCAATCCGTCATCAAAGGTAATCGGGTGTGGTCCAGAGATAGGAATCGTACCACCAAAAGCTGGATTACCCTTTTCTTTCCACTGTGGTTGAACCAATTCAAGCTCTTTGAAATGAGTTTCTTGAATGAATTCATCTAGCGCTTTTTTGGTACGAGGTTTATCTTCGGAAACCAGGCCAACATTAGCGCGACCCCCCGATTTTGGAATCATCCAAAGATAGCCTTTTTCAGCATATTTTGGCCAAATATAGAAATCGAGATAATCATCTGTTGGAACTTCTAACATCTCGTATTGCATTCCAGCAATAACTTGAGGACGTGGATTCAATTCTAGCAATTTATTGCTGACTCCACCGACTCCTGATGCATCGATAATAACTTTTGCTTGAATCGGGAAATGCTCGCCTTTACCTTGGCAAAGCCAGCCAGTAAATTTACCGTTTTCATGAATTTTTTCCATGCTACTGAGTTTATGTGAAAGGTAGAGAGAAGCGCCCTCAGCGACTGCTTCATCAGCAATCCAGCGCTCAAACAAGTGCTTCTCTAGAACGTATCCACTCTCTGACAACTTCTTGTCGGTGCCATCTGGGAAAATTACACGAATGCCGTGAACACGCTTGCTAACAACATGCTCGGGAAGTGTGAGATTAAGGTTCTCACAGGCGATATCAGAGATACATTCACCGCAGTGAACCGGTGTACCGATAGCGGGGTGATCTTCGATTAGAATCGTCGAAAGACCAGCACGTGCAGAGTGCAATGCAGCGTTCCCACCACCGGGACCGGCTCCGATAACCAAAACATCGCAGACATTGACCATGTCGCCCATATTGTTTCGGGAGCAAGTCAAGTCAAAGAATCCGTCGGTCGATGACATCTATGATATCAGGGCGAAGATATTGAACGAGGGGTCGCTTCCCACCAACAGATGGCGTGGCCTAATTTGCGGACTTATCTCCGTTCGTTGGAGGATAATGGTGACCTTCTTCGTATCAGCCATCCAGTTGATATTCATCTAGAAGCCGGATGTATTGCTGATAAATTTGTCAAGCGTAGCGGACCAGCAATCATCTTCGATCAGCCCCGTCTTGCGAATGGCAGAATTAGTGAGTTTCCGCTTGTAATGAATCTTTTTGGAACTCGCGAGCGAGTCAACAAAGCCCTCGGCGTCGAAAAACCGGAGGAAATAGGAGAGAGAATGGTTGCATTGATGAAGCCAGATATTGGTGCGGTTTTGAAAAATCCATTCAGTGGAATTGGCTTGGCAAAACAAGGAATGGCGATGGCTCCAAAACGCATAAAGAAAGGCGCATGTCAAGCAATTCGAATAGAAAATCCAGATATCACAAAATTACCGATTCCAACAACTTGGCCACAAGATGGTGGTCCGTTCATGACACTCCCGTTAGTCATCACACAAGACCCAAAAACCGGACACCACAACATGGGAATGTACCGCTCTCAGGTTTTCGGACCAACCGAAGTCGGCTTGCATTGGCAAGCGCACAAACATGGAGCAGAACACGCAGAAGCGAGTGCGGATTCTGAAGAATCCGAAAAAATGCCCGTAGCGATTTGCCTTGGTGGTCCGCCTCACATCATGTTCAGTGCAATCTCTCCCCTCCCAGACAATCTCTCAGAATACGAATTCGCAGGTCTTCTTAGTGGGGAGCGCTTGAAAATTGCCAAATGCCTAACGAATGATCTGTGGGTTCCAGCCGACTGTGATTTCGTCATCGAAGGTTACACTATTCCTAGCGAGACACGAACCGAGGGGCCCTTCGGTGACCATTTCGGACATTATTCGCTAACCGGAGAGTATCCGGTGATGCACATCACGGCGATAACACACAGAAAACAGCCGAGTGTACCGATGACTATTGTCGGACTTCCACCGATGGAAGATGGCTATCTTGGAGAAGCTGAAATTTCAGCACACCGATGTTTCCGACCTCTTTTTACCGCTCGAAACCGGTTTCCATAACCTAGCAATTGTAGCCAGCAAACAACGATATCCAAGGCAAGCAAGAAAGACCGCTTTGGGACTTTTGGGGGCGGGACAAATGATGTTTTTGAAATCTATTGTAGCAGTCGATAAAAATCACGAAGTCAAGGATTTAAACGCATTATTACGAGCAATTGATTACAATGTGAGAATCCCTGAAGATATCACAATTCTCGACGGAATGGTAGCCGATACACTAGCTCATGCTGCACCTTGGGAAAACGTCCATTCAAAGCTCATTATCGATGCCACTACCCTTTCAAAAAATGATCCTCGTGTGGGTGAGGGGAAGCAGATGGGTAGCCCAGATTCATTGGCTGTTTCAGCATCCGGAGTCGCCGGGGTAGTCGACGGTCGGATGCTGGGAACCTCGATGTTAGTCGTGACTACGAAAATTGCCAACGGACCTATGCCGGAATTTTCGATGGAAGAAGTAGATGAAGCGGGAGCGCGCGCGCAGCGAGAGCAGATCGAGCGGATTCGCGAGGGGATATGGTCACTAGAGGCAGCGAAAAATCTGCGGTGGTTATTCATAACCGATGATGATGCTGATTTGCGCGCCGATGATTGGAAAAGGCGACTTTTATGGCAATTATTCTGCCGATTCGAAGTGGCACGAGATTTGCATTTCGATGAGGCACGTGCGCGTATTGCTTGGGATGCAACCGCGCCGATTCCAAGTCTAGAGGGGCCTTTGCCTGTAAGGCGCTGGCCTGCGGTTACCCTTCACGATACCGAAATTGAAGGTCGTATCGATGCTTGGATAGAAGAAAATGGTCTGTGAGTGAAAGATAGAGGTGAAATATGGGAGTAAAAGACATTCTTGAATTTGTCAAGGTTGAACACACTTTGTTTTCCTTGCCCTTCGTCCTAATCGGTTTCCTTTTGGCGAGTTTCGAGTACGGCACTCAACCAATAATCGACCTGATTTGGATACTTGTCGCTGCAGTCGGTGCCCGTGGATTAGCGATGACGATGAATCGCATCATCGATCGCGATATCGATGCTGCGAACCCGCGCACTGCGAGCCGACATCTCGCTTCCGGAAAGATATCGATGAAGACGGCTTACAAACTCTCAAGCGTCTTCTTAATCATGCTACTTTTCAGTGCATGGCAACTCAACGAAGTAGCATTGATGATGGCGTGGTTACCTGTGCTAGTCTTCGTGATTTATCCCTACATGAAGCGCATTAGTTGGCTTTGCCATTTCTGGCTCGGGCTCTGTCTAGGTCTTGCACCTGCCGGGGCTTGGGTGGCGGTTGCAGCAGATGTTCATGGCTGGGCTGCAATTACCGATTTGCATTGGTATCCAGAAATATTCTTCATCTCACTCGGTGTAACGTTCTGGATTACTGCATTTGACCTCAATTATGCAAGAATGGATGTCGAAAACGATCGTGCAAATGGAATACACTCCTTCCCTGCTCGCTTTAGCGAAGAAGCAACTACTCGCACCTCGATTCAACTCACCCTCCTGTGGTTCGCCTGCTTCGCCATTGCCGACCCAATTTCTGAGGCATGGTTCCTAATTGCTGCTGGATTGATGGCGATCGCTAATATCGCTGTCATTCTCGTTCGCGAGCGCCTCGCGGATTTCCAAACGACTCTATTTCGCATCTCAATGCTCACCGGTTGGGTTCTCTTGCTTGCACTGATGATTTCAGAGGCGGCGAGCAATGGATTAGGCATTTGAGGTGAGAAAAATGTCTGGAGTCGATATGTTCCACCTGCATTCTGAATATGCAACAGCAGGTGACCAAGAACAAGCAATTTCAACCCTAATGGAGCAGATCGAGGCCGGTCAAGAGCGCTGCATTCTGATGGGTGTGACCGGCTCGGGCAAAACCTTCGCGATGGCTAATATTATCGAGCAATTGGGCTTACCTACACTGATTCTCTCTCATAATAAAACCCTAGCGAGGCAGTTGTGGCAGGAGATGAGTGAACTATTCCCAAAGAATGCGGTGGAGTATTTTGTCAGTTATTACGACTATTACCAACCCGAGGCTTACCTTCCTGGGCGCGACCTCTATATCGACAAAGAACTGCAGATGAACGAGCGCATCGAACAGGAGCGATTCTCAACGGTCGCAAGCCTAGTTTCCCGCCCAGACGTCATAGCTGTCGGTACGGTTTCAGTTATCTACGGTCTCAACCCACCCGAGGTGTTTCAACAAAACCACATTCGCCTAGAGGTTGGGCAATCAGCTGATCCCCAACAGATTGTACGTGATCTTGTAGGGCTACAATATCGTCGAATAACCGGTGAAATCACTCGAGGAGATGTTCGACTTCGCGGTGAGGTTCTCGATGTTTGGATGCCGAGCCGTGATGATCCGATTAGAGTCAGGTTTGGCTGGGATGGAATCGAGCGAATTCAGGTTTGTGAGGCGGTATCTTGGGAGCCCTTAGATGAAATTGAGGAAGCTTGGATTCATCCTCGACAATTCTACATGACCAGTGAGGATAAATTCGGCAAAGCAGTCGAAGATATCGAAATTGAACTGGATGAGCGAATAGATTATTTCCACTCAAAAGGTATGGAATTGGAAGCTCATCGAATTGAGCAGCGAACAAAGTTCGATTTGGAAATGCTCAACGAAGTCGGCTCTTGCAAAGGCGTTGAAAATTACTCACGCCATTTCGATGGACGAAAAAAGGACGAGCGAGCCTATTGTCTGATGGCGGCGCTGAAAAATACCTCGTCATCATGGATGAAAGCCACGTCACTTTACCACAAGTTGGTGGAATGCACGGCGGCGATTATTCACGAAAATTGAATTTGATTGACCACGGTTTCCGACTGCCTTCGGCATTTGATAATAGGCCACTGCGAATCGATGAATTTCAGGACTTGATTCCTCAGATGATGTATGTAAGTGCAACCCCGGGTGAGCGCGAATTGCGACACTTAGCAGAAATTACTGGCCAAGAAGTTCCTGAAAATTTACTTCACGTCAAGAGTGGGGGTGGAGCTGGCACGGCTGAATATGACAAGCGCAAAGGCCGTGCGATGCTCGGTGAAACTTTAGCTGATATTGAAGGAGTTGTGCGAATGGAAATCAGGCCGACCGGACTTTTAGATCCACAAATTCAGGTTCGGCCGACAACAGGTCAAATTCAAGATTTAGAAGATGAAATTCGGGCACGAGTTGCAGTGAATGAAAGGGTATTAGTGACGGTAATGACCATAAAATTCGCTGAAGAAGTCGCCGTGTATTTGAACCGAAATGGATTCAAGGCGCATCATCTACACTCCGAGATTGACACGCTTGAGAGAACTGAGATAATCAAGGCACTACGCCTTGGTCATATCGATATTATCGTCGGGATTAACTTGCTGAGAGAAGGTTTGGATATCCCGGAGGTATCACTTGTCGCAATCTTCGATGCTGACAAGGAAGGCTTTCTGCGAAATGAGCGGTCGTTATTGCAGACTATTGGCCGAGCGAGCCGAAATGAACATGGGCAAGTTCTGCTTTATGCAGACAAAATTTCAGCGGCGATGGAAGCTGCTATCGGGCAAACAATCGAGCGCCGTGTCCGACAAGATGAGTACAATATCAAGCATGGCATTATCCCGACAACGATTCAGAAAGCCAAGCCGGTAATGGGTTCTGATGTCGAAGATTTACTAGCAGGTGTCGCAGGAAAGGGCAAGGGTGGTGGGCGTCGACTCGTCGCGAAGAAGCCCGGCTCAAAAGGCGTCGAAGGATTTGCTAAAAAATACGGTCTCGGTGCAGGTTCGTGGAACTCAACCGACTCTGTATTGGATAATATTAGTCAACCAGAATGGGTTATTGCCGCCACTGATGTCATGACAGGAGTTGACGAGCCGACTGAAACCATAGATGATCGATTCAAGTTAATTTCTCGACTCGAGAAAGAGATGAAAAACGCAGCTGCAAGGCTTGATTTTGAACGCGCGGCCAAGCTGCGCGACCGGATTTTCCAACTTGAAAATCCACAATAATTCACTTTCGAATTAAGCAAATAAAACACCCCTCTCCTTCGGCGGATTAAATACGAAAAAGCCAGCCGACGGATTGTGCCGACATATTCGCGCGACGACTTTACCGCACCGGTCGAAGATTACGACTTCTCTGCCCTCAGCGACGTATCTTCACTAATCGACCAAATGTCTCAGGCAGGTGGATTCACTGCAACTAAGCTCGCCCACGCTCGCGATATTTTACGGCAAAGTGTGGCGAAATCTGGCGAAGAAGGAGTTTTGAATTGGTTATCATTTCCGGCATGTTTGTGTGCGACTGGAACTCGTGGATTTTTTTTGGAAGCAGTAAAGCGTAAGGCATTCAACGTCATTATTACCACCTGCGGAACCCTCGATCACGACATCGCTCGTACTTACCAAGACTACTTTCACGGTGATTTCGACCTCGATGACATCGCACTGGGCGAGGAGGGGCTCAACCGACTCGGTAACGTAATCGTGCCAAACGAATGCTATGGAGATATTCTCGAAAATGTGGTTATGCCTTGGTTGGCCGAAATTGAGGAAGAAAGAACTGTTAATCAACCCGAAAATCCGTGGTTAGGCTTTGGCTCAGTTGAGCTTTGCTGGGCGATGGGAGACCGAATCGATGACGAATCATCCCTACTGTACTGGGTTGCAAAGCACCGAATCCCAATGGTGATCCCAGGACTTTCCGATGGATCCATCGGTGCACAATTATTCATGCACCGGCAAAAAAATCCTAATTTCATGGTTGATTTCCTTGCCGACGAACAAATTCTTTCTGACTTGACTTGGACTGCTGAGGAGTCTCATGCACTGATGGTCGGCGGTGGAATTTCAAAACATCACGTAATTTGGTGGAATCAATTTCGTGATGGTCTCGACTCTGCGGTTGGAATTACCACAGCACCTGAGCACGATGGCTCACTTTCTGGTGCTCGCCTCAAAGAAGCGATTTCATGGGGAAAAATTCGACCAGAGGCACCGCAAGTTGTAGTTGAAGGAGATGCCTCGGTTCTATTGCCAATATTAGGTGCTGATCTATTCGGCAATTGAGCCGGAGAACACCGTAATTTCGCTGAAAAATTAGTTATTTGACTAAAAATTCATTGAATTTATGAAGATTTGGTTGAATGCGAAGGGTGCCAAAAACGATTTCCCCTAAATTAGCAAAAAGTGGATAAAAACCCTATTTTTGAGGAAATTTCCCAGATAATTAGTATTATTCTACGAATGGCGGCAGGCACAATGGCTAAGAGCGGTATTGAGCGGAGGGGGTCTTATGTCCGTTGAATCGATGGTACAGGGAATGATAGATGCACTAACAGACGCTCTTGGAGATGCTGCAAAGCACGACAAGGGAAACTCCGCAGCAGGAACACGCGTGCGCAAGGCTATGCAAGGAGCTAAGGCTCAAGGCGACAAAAACTCCCGTTAAGAGTTAGAACTGAAATAAATCGCGGCGAGTCCGTGTTTCGCGCAACACTTCCAGTGAAACTGTGTCCTAATTCACCTATGTTTGCATAGATGAAATCAAGATGATTAATTTTTTCAAATTGCTCATTTGGTTTGTTCAGATTTTATTTGAGAATGAGCAATTAGTTCCATGAGTGAAACTCTCATCGGTGTAATCGGCCTCCAGCCCTCTTCTCTTCCAGCTAATTTCATCGCTTCATGCAATGGAGAGAGGTTTGCCGCCGGACTAGGTATTTGTGAAAGTGACTGCACTGTATGAGAATGTTCGATTGCATTGGTAAATCTCTGCCATAGCAATCGCATTTCGCCGAGCACTGCATCAGGACTCCAGGCGCGGCGCCCACATAGATCGACCACACCTTGCGCTAGGGAGTTCGAATCTGCTAAAACCAACAATGAAATCGCATCGGTGACATCTCGTAAATTCACCCAATATCTAGCTTCAATATCTGGATTTAGTGCATCAATCGTACCATTGCGAACTGATTCGATCCAATGCTCAATAGAATCAGGCCCCCAATGTTCACTACCTTCTGGCATCATCAAATCATGAATTCGGATTAACAATCCTGCCTTTGGAACATAATCAGAATTGCCACTCATCACTTGTTCGTTATTCGCAATTATCATAATATCTGCAGTAACATTTTCTGCATCTTTTCCAAGAGCGACCGTGATATCAGAATTTTTTGAATCATCGACGATAACAGCATCGGCGTTCTCGAGTTTATCGACAAGCGCTGCTCGAAAATTATCTTCCCCACCGATTAGATGCACATGCTTGCTCATCGGCTCACCGATTATGTCTACTCACTCGTCGAGTTTCAGGCTGTCGCAACAACTTCAGCTTGTGCAAAAGCAACCAAACAATCTCGAACAATACTGACAATGAGGTCAATTTCAGCCGATGAGATGCCGAAGTGAGGTGTGAAACGCAGTGCGTTCTTTCCTCCGTGAATGACTCCTAATCCGTGGAATCTGCACCATTCTTCAACTGCGCCGAATCCGGTAACGGGGAGCCTGTCTGGATCTAATTCAACACATAGTAACAAACCGGTTCCTTGCACTAAAGTAATATCGTTGGGGAATTCTAATTGCAATTCTTTTAATTTCGCAACAAACTCATCACCGCGCTCGACGATATTCGCACGAAGCTCTGGAGTAATACGCTCGAGGACTGTAATAGCAATTTCGAGCGCTCGTGGGTTAGTTGTCATAGTATTTCCATAAACTCCGACGACGTAAATATCAGCCGCGCGCTCGGAAAGCCCAATTACAGAAAGTGGAAATTGTCCAGCATTCATCGCCTTCGACCAAGTTTCGATATCGGGTGCTTCACAATCTTGGAATCCACGATAATCGACAATTGACAAGCAGCCTTGCCCACGCAAGCCTGCTTGAATTGAATCAACCAATAACAAACTGCCATGGGATTTTGTCAGGCGCCGTGCTTCATCGTAAAACTCACGAGAAATGCGATCGCCATTAATTCTATGAAAAATCCATCTTTGTCCGCTGAAGCAAAAATAGCACGTAGTCCCTCGATATCATTGTGTTTAACTGTGAGAATATGATCTCGGTTTTGGAAGGAAGCCATGTGAGCGTTGTAACTATCCTTACAAGAATCAGAAATCGAAGCAGGCCTCTGAGTTCGACCATGAAAAGCCTGTTTCAAAGATAATAATTTGATTGGTTTACCCTCATGGCGCCCACCAGGTCCTGTCATCTGGTGTGCATTAACATCAGCGATTCGCATGCCGATAGTAACCGATTCAGAGCCGCTATTTAGGCAGACAAATCGAGAAAATGGACAATCATCGCGTGTATGACCGACTTCATTTCGAAGAGCGTTGGCGAGACGCTTTTGAGAAAATGAAGGAGTCATGACATTCGCCATTACCCAGTTTTTGCTCATGGTTTCAATCACTTCACTAGGTCCATGACCGCCTCCAAGCATACCATAACTGCCATTATCGTGAAGGACAGATCCATGAGAAGTGATGACCCATGGGCCGCGCGCAGCGATTGCAACGTAGGGATTGACTGTAGCTGGCGCGTAAAAATTGACGTAATCGGATTGTAATTCGGTGACGAGGGTCTCTTCATTACCCATCAAAAATTCATCGCCAAATTCTTCTCGGTAACGGCGATGAGTGATTACAGCTTCTTCTATCGCACGAAAAAGTGTTTCATCAGTTTCAAGAAATTTCGCAATTACTTCATCTGAAAGACCAATAGTTCGTTTAGAACCAGAATTCAAGCGAATTTCCGCCAAGTCTGCAAGTGCCTCGGACATGATTCATCCTAAGCAGGCCTGCTCATCAACATTCGCTGGAAATGAATAGGAGAAAATTCGCATAATTCTCAAAATCTCTCCTTAGTATATCTTACGTTACGGCTCTTATTTCGAGGCTGATATGTGGAAAATTCCAATTTCCGATAATCATACAAAAAATCAAACTAACTTTAATTTTCTAATTGGAAATTTAGAATCCGATGTAAAAAACCAATTGGATTATCAGTCTTTATCATCACATAGTATAAGTGCCAACCCACATACTCAGATGCAGGAGAAATGCGAGGGGGATGCACCACTCCGCCCAGGAGGGAAAAAAATGTCAGATGAAATTAGAATCCAAGAACTACTACAGAGAGATGTATACATAGGCGACAAATTAGTCGGTGTTATTACCGGTGAGAGGTTTCACCCACGCGATGAATGTGTCCAATCAGTACGCATACATGTCACTGGAGAAGTAGCTGATGAATACATGCGAAAGCCGTCTGAATTTGCCCCACTAGCAAAGGAATTGGTTCACAGCGTCCGCCCAGATGGTAGCGTTAAGTTGTCGAAATCTATTCGTGAACTACAGCGTCGCTGGAGAAATACAGTGCGAATCGATGAGAAACTGTATGCACCGGATGAATTGATGGATCGAGCTGTACTCGATAATGATGGCGTAGACATAGGCAATGTCATCTCGATGGTTAAAGTCAAGAGAACCTACAAAGGGGTCGTTGTAAAGCCTCATTATATGGTTAAAATCAAGTATAATTTGCCAGATACGATTACAATTCCTGTTGCTCAGATGAGCCGTACTACCGCACGCCTGGACGAGGTAATACTTCGCTGCACGACAAAGAGATTAGTCACCCTACCTACTTATCTCAAACTCAACGATCCGAATTTCGAAGAAGAATGAAGAAAAAACGGCTATTTAGATCATCTTTTAGTGCAATACATCACTATCGATAGCAATCGCTCAGATTAGAGAATTGGTGGGCATGACAGGATTTGAACCTGTGGCCTCCCGGTTATCAGCCGGGTGCTCCAGCCAAACTAAGCTACACGCCCTTGAGCAGACCCCGCGAAATAGCGCTCTATTTTGAAGATACCCGTCAGCATTTGCTAAGTTTTTCTCTGGCGAGGGGAAAAAAAATCTATTCCGCGCCCGACATTATCATGAAGGGAGTCCCGCTCGCCATCATCAGATATGCCAGTCGTGAGCGGGTCATCCAGCCGCGAAGTGGCCCAGACTCTGTCCCCACATCTAGGGATGCAGTATGTCGAATTGGTGAGCCGAAGATTCCCCGATGGGGAGGGTTATGTGCGTGTTCCAGAAGATGCCATAGATGCAGTTCGAAGTGAAGCCACGGTTTTAGTTTCGAATACTTACCCCGATTCAGGAGTATTACAGACGATTTTGATGCTCAAAGCGCTTCGTGATGTGCGCCGCGGTGAATTGTCAAATGTGAAAGGTATCGAGCCGCAAAAAATGTCAGATGTTGGCAGCGGTTTGTATCTCGCTATTCCTTACTAAGGAGAAGCCATCTCGGCCCGGGTAATCGCAGAAATTCTTGGCGATTATTGTGATGGCATCGTTATTCTCGATTTACACGAACCGGCAGTTCTCGAAGGAATGGATGTGCCGATTCGCTGTGTTAGCGCGATGCCGGAAGTGGCCGAGCGTTTGGCAAAGGAAGTCAAGCCGGATTTCATCCTTAGCCCTGACAAGGGTGCAATCGATCGCGCTACCGAAGTAGCGAATCTGATTGGATGCGAATTTAGTTACCTCGAAAAAACTCGAATCGATGCACATACAATTGAACATCACCCAAAGGATTTGGATGTCAATGGAAAGATTGTTGCAATCGTCGATGATATGATCAGCACTGGAGGAACAATTTGTCGAGCCAGCGATGCTCTACTTCGGCAAGGCGCGACAGAAGTTCATGCCGCCTGCACTCATGGATTATTTACCGGCGGGGCGATTTCTCGGCTAGCGAATCATGTAGACGGCGTCCACAGTACCGATTCACTGCCGAACCCTCGTGCGGTCATCAGCGCGGCCCCAGCATTAGCTAGAGGTCTGAAAGAATTGATGGACTAATCCTCTAAAATTTTCATAATAACCACACCTATCGCAACAAGACTAGCAAACTGAGAGAAAATCGAAGCCCTTTGTTAGTCCCGTTGCGTTTATATCAGCCATGTCCTGCGCCGGCTTACCCAAACATGAGGAGATGGAATCCAATGAGTGTACATATAGCATACGAAACCCCACAAGACGTACAAGAGCAAGTCTACGAGATGGTCAAATCTCTAGGCAAAGATGGCAAAGGCCGCCTAAAGAAAGGCGCAAACGAAGTCACCAAAATGATTGTCATGGCTGAGAACGTCAACCCGGGAGAACTTCTTGCACATATCCCTATGATTTGCAATGAAAAGTCAATTCCTTTCATCTACGTGGCTGACCAAGCCTACCTCGCAGAAGCGGCTGGAATGGCAACGGGCACACGAACTGCTGCAGTTGCAGTAATGTCGATTGAAAAAGACGGGCAAGACAGATTCAACGAAGTCAAGTCTCACTACGAAACAATCACTGCTTAAACACCTCACCGAGGACACACGGAAAACGGAGGAAAAGAAAATGGCATTAGAAGCATGGCCTGCAACGGTTTTAGAGATCGTTGGTCGAACCGGTATGACCGGTGAAGCAACTCAAGTAAAGGTCCGAGTCGAAGACTCGAACAACCCTCGTGACGTTGGTCGCATCATTTCAAGAAATGTTCTCGGTCCAATCCGCGTCGGAGATGTTCTGATGCTGAAGGATACAGGACGAGAAGCGCGACGCTTAGGACGGTGAAAATTATGCCAGAGCGAAGAATTTGCAGTTTCTCACACGAAGAGATTGAGCCTGGTACTGGCATGATGTTCATCAAGCGTGATGGCTCAATTTTGTGGTTCAAGGATTCAAAGGCGCGCAAGAATATGCTCAAGCTGCGCCGAAACCCACGCCGTTTGAAGTGGACCCGCCGCTACGAAAAGGGCGGAATCAACTGAAACTCGTTCTATCCGAGCAAGGCTTGCAGAAAATTCTCTTGTTTCCGAATTGACGCGAGATTGAAATCAAGTTTTTGCACGTCAATCTCGCTAGCGAGAAGGATAAGTTATGAACCCTGCAATTTGGATATAGCCGATGACAGCCTTAATCGAAATCCAAGGAGTGGGGGAATCTCTTGCAAATCGAATGATAGATGCGCTCGGAAGTGAAGCCGAAGTTTTACGAGCGCTGAACGAATGTGATGTCGCTGCGCTCTCAGAAGTCGATGGGCTTTCTGCGCAGCGTGCGGTCAAAATGATTAATTCAGCGAACGGAAGATTTGGAGAAATTTCATCCTCAGATGAAGCCCGTCGATTACATGCACAGATTCTTGAAACGATCTCACCCTACATCTCGTCAAAACCAGCGAAGAGCAGACTCGGAACTCTCGTTCCACTACAGCGCTCAGATATTACTACGATTGAATCGCGCCGATTATGGACAAAGGCAGCACTGGATTTTACTGCTGCCAGTAGTGAATCAGCAGAAAATTGGCAAAATTTCGCGACAAAATTTGAGCGTGTAAAACCAGTTAAAGGCAAAATCGACAGGGTTGTCGTAGTGCCGAACACGAAATCTCTTGAAAAAATCGAGAACATTTCGAAACGTTGCAGAATCATCGTTCGAGGGCTCGGAGAAACCTGGAGAGATTACCATGGACTGAATCGAGTCACGTGGATAGGACGGGGAGCTCCCGAATCCTTACCCGCCGGTTGGATAGTTGCCAAAGAGAGTGACCACACACACACAATACTTCCAGAAATCCCTCTTAAATGGCTCGAAAACAATATTTCCAGCCTTTCTGCACTTAGTTCACTAGGTGATTACGAGTGGCCAAATGGCACGATAGGTGAAGCCATTAGAGAGGCTCTTGATGGGCTTGAATCTCTCCCACTCTTGATTGATTCCATCGAAAATGAATCGATGAAAATCGAAGAATTACAACATATCAAGGATGGCCTTTGGGGGGAAATTCGCAATATCGAAGCAGCAATCGACGACATCATCGTCGCTGGAACTGCACAATCCTCACTCTCACTCGAAGGCAGCGAAGTCCTATCGTTTTACGGTGACATTCATGGACTTGAACGCCGTGTAAAATCAGCTGTCGCAGACACTATCGAAGAAGCGCTAACCGCTGGACGAAGTCGTCTATGCGAATACTTCAAAGGCAGTGAAATAATCATTCCACGAGAACTATTCGAATCTGAGTATCCTTGTCAAATCAATCGAAATATCATCGAACAAATCGAAGAAAAAATTGATGGAATGATTAGCTCGGAAAATAGCCGAGCTGAAATCGAGCAGTCGAGGACAATCCAAAAAATCATCTCGACTGCTCAAAAATCTATCTCTCAGTGCATCGAAATCGATATGTGGATTGGTATTGGACAATGGGCTCAGCAATACAAATGCACGCTGCCAAAACTCGATGCACGTCGGCCAGGAATCTGTATGCGAGATGGCCGGCATATTCTGCTTGATGTCAAACCCGATCCGGTAACTTACGGTATCGGAGGACCTGCAGATTCAAAAAATAATCAAAATCTTGCACTTTTGACCGGTGCGAATTCTGGAGGGAAAACCACACTCATAGAAACTATCGCGATAATCACATTGCTCGCACATTCCGGACTCGCAGTACCTGCCCTTTCAGCCAAAGTCGGCTTACTCGACGAAATACACTTACTCGCAAAGGTCACAGGAACTCAATCCGCGGGCGCATTAGAGCGCACGCTGATTCGACTCGCAGAAGTTTTTATCTCCGAAAAACGAAAATTAGTTCTCGCCGATGAATTAGAAGCGATTACCGAGCCCGAAGCGGCGGCTCGAATTTTAGGGGGGTTGCTCGCCGCTTCGAATAATAACTCAGAAACAGCAGTACTGCTAGTCACCCATATCGGTCGCTCGATAGAGGCTGCGATTGGTATAGACGTGCGTATCGATGGAATCGAAGCGCGTGGACTCGACGAAAATTTGGAGTTAATTGTCGATAGAACCCCAAGAAGAAATCACATTGCAAAGTCTACTCCTGAATTAATTGTCAGAAGATTAGCGGCACGTGCAAGCGGAAATACAGCGAGCCTTTTCGAAAATTTACTGAAATCTTTCTCTTGAGAAGGAATAGATTCTCACTAGCACAGAATAATATGGCAGCCAAACTTCGCCAAGTCAAGGATTACCATGTCTGGTGAAAATAATTTTGTAAATCAAAAAATTGCTACAACTGCAGTACACGCTGGCGAAGTTCACGACCCATCTGGATCACATATCAATCCAATTCATCAAACTTCGACATTCATATTCGAAAATTCTGAGCATATCGAATCTTGGGGCACTGGCCAGAGAGATGCTTATAATTACTCGCGGGGAGGTAATCCAACCAGTGAAGTTCTTGCAAACAAAATCGCTGCACTCGAAGGTTATGGTATGGAAAATTCCGACCAGGTCAGCGCGATTATATTCAGTTCAGGAATGGGCGCAATCAATGCTGCTGTACTGAGCTTAGTGAACGCGGGTGACCACATTATCACGCAACAAGTTCTCTACGGAGCATGCGACCATTTTTTTACAGAGCACCTGACAAATTACAACATCACAAATAGCCGAATTAAAGAATTAAATGCAGAATTATTAGAAGCGGAATTTGCAAAATATCCCAACACAAAAGTCGTCTATATCGAAACTCCAGCAAATCCGACAATGACAATAATTGACATCGCTCATACCGCAAAAATTGCCCATGCTCACGGTGCAAAAGTGGTTGCCGACAATACCTTCGCCTCACCAATTCTACAACAACCATTAGCGCTCGGTGCAGATGTTGTCGTTCATTCAACGACGAAATACATCAACGGACATGGAACGGTTATCGGCGGAGTGGTGGTAAGTGCAGACCCAGAATATATGGAGAATGGACCGGGAAAAAAATTGCGATATATGGGTGGAGCTGTGCCGAGCCCTTTCGATTGTTGGCTAACCAATATCGGACTCAAAACTCTACCACTGAGAATGGAAAAACACTGCGCAAACGCCAGAGAAGTAGCAGAATTC
>LWDU01044229.1_pt1 | contig 42916 bp, 46 predicted proteins | sample 727161 | NCBI WGS metagenome assembly LWDU01 (sample SAMN04566230, study PRJNA314399) | hydrothermal vent metagenome | isolation source: deep sea hydrothermal plume seawater | place: Mexico: Gulf of California, Guaymas Basin | collected 2004-07-11
CTCTTTGCAAGTATTGCAGCGCCTAGGTCTTCAATTGAAGTACCCGCAGACTTAAACACTGTAATCGCTTGCTTAGAATTTATAAGACCTTTCCTTCCCTTGTGTTTGCCAGAACACAGCTCAAAAAAGTCAGCAACAATTTTATCTTTGGTAATAGCACTCTCCTTGATGGGAGTAATTAAATCACCAGACTCGCTTAATGCGCCATCTCTAGTGTCAACAAAAATCTCCCCTATCTTCATAGTAGTGTTGTTTGTTTCGCGCATCTTTGGTGTGAAGCTGCCAACCAGATCAAGGTGAGTGCCATCTCTTAACCATTCCCCCATAACTAGAGGCTCATTCGACATGGTAGCACAGCTTACTAGGTCAACCTTGTGTACGGTTTGTTGTAGTTGGTCTAGTTCACAAGGTATGGCTTTAATGCCTTTTCCTTTAAGCTCTGCTACAAGCTTATTTGTAGAATCTAAATTGCGCCCCCAAACATACACAGTTTTAATCGGACGAACCTTCATATGGGCAGGAATTAAATTACGAGCCATACGTCCTGTACCAACCATAAGCATTGTTTTACTATCCTCTCTGGATAAATATCTAGACGCCAATGCTGATGCTGCAGCTGTACGCCTTGAAGTAAGTTCACCTCCATCAAGCTGAAACAACTTAAAAAATAGTGCCCTGTCAAGCCAACCAAACCACGCTTATTATTCCCAGGAAATACATTAACTATCTTTACGCCAGAGAACCTGCCTTCTATCCATGCAGGCATTAACAATAATGAAGCATCCATATCTCCTGGAACTTTCATTGTATGGTGATGCCTAGTTGGCGAAATTACCTTTTCGGTGAAAACTTTATCAATTGCATCTATTAAATCTTTCCATGGTAACGCTTTATAGGTTTGTTCCTTATCTAAAATCATTTAAGTATCCGAAATAAATATTCTGTAATTCTAACTCAAAAAATATAGCATTAATTCTTAATTTAGATATAAATATTGGCAACAAATAATTAGTTCAAATTATATTTTTTTCGTTATCAACATTTGATTTATAATACGCAAAAACCAGTCATTGAATTATACGGGGGCAATATGACACGACGAAAATCTGGTGGCAGAGATGCTAGAATCGCTATACGAGCAGCCCCTCTTGCTGAGCACGAAAAACCTGTACTTCCTGGAGAAATTGGTGGCACTTACAAGCCTCTAAGCGATAAACAAGTAAAAGCAATTGAAGAGAACGTTTTCCGTATTCTTGAAGAGATTGGCTTTAATGATGCTACCCAACACTGCATTGACAAGTGTGTAGAAGCCGGAGCTTTGATGGGTGATGATGGTAGGCTCAGAATGCCGCGCAAAGTCGTAAAAAGTGCAATTAAGTTATCTCAAAGATCACTTACACTTCACGGTCAATCTTCTAAATATGATTTAAACTTGTCTGGGTCTAAAGTTCACTTCTCCACAGCAGGAGCAGCAGTACTTATAGCTGACATTGTTAATAATGAGTACCGTGAGTCTGTCAGCAAAGATCTTTATGACATGGCCAGAATAACAAGTAAATGTGAACACATACACATGTTCCAGCGCACTTGCGTTCTTAGAGACATAGAGCGCCCACGTGATTTAGATATAAACTCTATTTACTGTTCAGTGATGGGAACACAGAAGCATATAGGCACTAGCTTTACTAGCACTCATAGTGTAACGAACTGCCTTGAAATGCTACACCTTATTGCTGGTAGCGAAAAAAAATGGCGAGAACGCCCATTTGTTAGTATGAGTAACTGTTTTGTTGTGCCGCCAATGAAATTTGCAACAGAATCATTGGAATGCCTTCGGGTTGGTGTAGAGGGAGGGATGCCTGTACTATTACTGTCCGCAGCACAGGCAGGCGCTACTGCACCGCCACTACTCCCTGGTGTTGTTTCTCAAGCCTGGGCTGAATGCCTGGGGGGCCTAGTATACGTAAACGCTATTAAGGCTGGGGCTCCAGCAATACTTGGTACCTGGCCATTTGTATCCGACCTAAGAACCGGAGCTATGTGTGGAGGATCGCCTGAGCAAGGGTTAATTTCAGCGGCATGTGCACAGATGGGAAATCATTTTGATTTGCCTACCGGCACAGCTGCAGGCATGACCGATGCAAAATTTCCTGACTTCCAAGCCGGCACAGAACGAGCATCAACTCATGTAGCCACTGCAATGGCAGGAGCTAACATTGTTTATGAGTCTGCAGGAATGTATGCCAGTCTTTTAGGTACCTGTCCAGAGAGCTTAATCCTTGATAATGATTTTTTAGGCGCATCTATGAGGATGACAAAGGGCTTTAGTAATGACAGTGATGAGTCTCTATGTTTTGACGCGATTAATAATGTCTGCATGAATAATTTAGGTCACTATCTTGGGTCGGAAGAAACTATAAAAGTTATGCAAAGCGAATACATATACCCTGAATTTAGTGACCGTGACAGTCCTAATGACTGGAAAGATAAAGGCAAACCAGTACTTCTAGACAAGGCCATAAAACAAAAGGAACATATACTCTCAAGTTACTTCCCAGACCACATCAGCGATGAAACCGACAAAAAGCTAAGGGAGACATATAACATATCCCTCAGCAGATCAGCTATAGGTAGAGAGGATTTCTAGATATAAATGAAAACACATGCAAGAGTTGTAATAATAGGCGGAGGGTCACTAGGTGTTAACCTGATGTATCACTTATGTGAGGAGGGCTGGAGCGATGTATTATTGATTGAAAAGGGAGAACTAACTAGCGGCTCTACTTGGCACGCAGCTGGCCTGTGTCCTAACTTTAATGGCAACCATACCCTTTCCAAAATTCACGAATACACTATAAAACTTTATGATGAAATACTGCCGAAAAAAACTGGACTAGAGTCATCTTTCCATAAAACCGGATCACTAAGAGTTGGATATACTGAAACCGAAGAGCAGTGGTTCAGAAATGTTATAAGTAAGTCGAACCATATCGGCTGTAGTATGTACTTTGTATCAAAGAAAGAGGCATCGATCATAAACCCCTTAATGAATTTTGATAACGCTAGATGCATCCTATATACACCAAACGATGGCCATGTAGACCCCACCACGGTGGTTACTCAGTTAGCACAATTAGCTAAAAAGGATGGCGCTGAAATTTCAACCTTCAATAGAGTTACAGATATCAATGTATTGAGCACAGGCGAATATGAAGTAGTTACTGAGTCTGGCAACGTTGTAGCTCAGCACGTTGTAAATGCTGCAGGCTGCTTTTCACCTCAGGTAGCTGAGATGGTTAATTCTTATGTCCCACTTGTTAACCTTCAGCACCAATACCTGATAACAGAAAATCATCCAGAGATTGAAAAATTATCAAAGGAATTACCGGTAACAAGAGACTCAATAGCCGCGTCCTATATTCGACAGGAGGGTAACGGATTATTGATCGGACCGTACGAGACTAGAGGTTCTAAGCCGTGGGCCATTAATGGCCTTGATTGGTCATTTGATAGAGAACTATTTGAAGGGGACTTAGGAAGACTTATGCCTTGGCTAGAGAGATGCATGGATATAGTGCCACTATTCAAAGAGGTTGGCATTAGCACAGTGATTAATGGTCTAATTACCCATACACCTGATGACAATCTATTAGTCGGCCCAGTCAAAGATCTACGCAACTTCTGGAACTTGTGTGGAGCAAGCATTGGTATCGCACAGGGTGGGATCGGCAAATATCTGGCTCAATGGATGGTTCACGACCAGACAGACCTCAATATGGCTTCACTAGACTCTAGACGGTTCGATAGATGGGCAGACCAAAAGTACTGCATAACACGTGCCATCGAGTCATACGAGAGGATGTATGCTATGGCAGTACCTAATGAAAATCGTCCACACGGTAGGCCTATAAGGGTTAGCGCTCTTCACACTCTTCTTGCTCAAAAGGGGGCGGTTCATGTGGTTAATACTGGTTTCGAGAAGCCCGCATGGTTTGCTACTAGTGAGGTTAGGGAAGAGACTCAAACTTGGGGTCATAGTGAGGCACATGAAATAGTAGCTAATGAATGCAAAGCTGTGGAAGAGTTTTGTGGGATAACAGATATAAGTGGCACCGCAAAATTTAGAATAACTGGTAAAGATGCATACTCATTCATTGATAATCTTTCTTGCAATAAACTACCATCTCAGGATGACCGAATAGGCCTAACACTGTTCCATGCAAAAAACGGTGGAATTATGGCAGAGCAAACCATAAGCAGGATTAATAAGAATGAATTTATTTTGATGGGTGCAATAAGTTCGCAGGTAAAGGACTATCAGTGGCTTGAATGGCATTCAGATGAATATGACGTAACAATTGAAGACCTGACAGAAGAATGGGGTGGCGTTCTATTGACAGGACCTAACTCTCGCAAAATTTTATCACAATGCACTACAGAAGATTTGAGCAATGACTCATTCCCCTGGTTGAGTTGCAGAACAATAAAGATAGACTCTGCAGAAATATTTGCTATGAGAGTGTCTTATGCGGGTGAGCTTGGATGGGAACTACATATGCCTAGCTGGCAACTCATATCTATATATGAATCATTGATGGATATTGGCTCTGATTTAGGCCTAAAAGACTTCGGCGGTCAGGCATTTAACTCGATGAGAATGGAGAAAATGTATAGAGCTTATGGGAACGAATTTACTGAAGAAATTTCTGCACTAGAAGCAGGAATGGGTCGGTTCCTTGACCTTGAAAGAAACTTTATTGGTTCCGACAATATTCGTAAAAGACAGTCGAATGGATTGGTTATACAACTCGCATACCTTGTATTTGACGACCATCTACCTGCAGAGTGCTTTGGCAATGAGGCAGTCTTCCACAATGGAGAGTTGAGTGGGATTATAACTGGAGGCGCATATGGTCATAGAGTTGGCCACAGTATAGCTTTTGCTTACCTTAAACCTGAACACTGCAAGCATGGAACAGAATTAACAGTAGAGGCCTCCATCGGCACTCGTAAATGTCATGTTTCTGTTAATGCTGCCTATGATATTGATAATACTAAATTGCGTATCTAGTTAACTATTCTCACACATTAACCGTACAAAATACTTATAAATAGAGACATGGATGAATTACAAGAACTAAAAAAAATCAAGAGCCCTTGCGTAAGTATATGTAAATACAATAAGAATAACTATTGTGTTGGCTGTAAGCGTTATATGAATGAAATATTTGATTGGTTTGATTATTCTGAAAAAATGCGAGAAGCCGTAATGAAGGACCTAGTTGCTAGAGATATTGACAAACCAAGGTAAGATTATTTTAGTTATCTTTATTGATTTGAGTCATCTATAGTCTGAAATCAGACAACTTAACATTGTTAATTACCAATAACGCTATGATAGTTATTGTGGAGCCAATTACTGTGCTTATATGAATTGACTCTCCTAAAAATATCACGCCCAACAAAATAACAAAAAATGGTACTAAAAAAGTATACACGGTAGCCTTGGCTCCTAATTTTTGCATTCCGAAAAAATATATTGTAGTTGCAAAGGTAGTACTTCCAACAGACATTAGCATCATGTTGAACCAGAAATATTTATCCATAACTAAAATAGATCCGTTAACTATATCGAAAAAAAAGATACTGTTTAGCAGAGTAGCAACAAGATATATATAAAAACTGAACGACAAAGGGTTAACCTTTTCGTTATAAGAGGTTGAAATCGATAGTAGTGCAAAACTGAAAGCTGCCCACACCAAAAGTAATGTGGCTGCATTTAGCACCTCATCAAATTTAAATTGCCATATATTTATCATAATAGAAACACCAACAATACCAATGAGTAAGGCAAGCCAGTCCTTAGTTTTTGGTCTTTTTTTCCCGCTAAATATAAGAATCACGTAAACAATAATTGGCATAAGTGTAGTTATTAACGCGCCACTAAAGTTAGCAGTACTTGCATCAGTTCCAAGAAAAAAAAGTTTCGTATATGCCACTAAAAATATAGCTGAGATTGTGGCTATTATGAAACTCATTATGTCAATCTTAAATGGAATCTTTAAAGCCCAAAGGACTGGAACCATTGTAAGTGTAGTTATTAGGTACCGATAAGTAACAAGCTCATGCTCATTAATGTATAACGCTAATACCTTGGCACTAACGAATGAGCTTGCCCATAAGAACATGGCTATTATCATTAGTAAGGGCAAGAATTTATTGAAGTTCACGTTCAAATCTTACAAAAAAAATAAACTTATACCGACCATAAACATAAGTATACCGGCAACCTTATTAACCCTTTCGCCGGCCCTTGGGGAGTTTATTAACTTTCTCAAACTACTGCCAAGAAGCGACCAAATAATCAAAGCACTAATAACGCCTAACACTACTGCAAACACGATTTGTATATTGTAAAACAAACTGAACTTTTCAAGTTCTACCATTATAGGCAAAATTGAGAGATAAAAAATCATAACCTTTGGGTTGGTAACTGAAACAATGAATCCTGTAAATACCTCCCTTGAAGAAGGGCCACTTACGACCTCTTTGTCAACAATTATTGAGCCGTAGTTCCATTGGGAATATCCGAGGTAAATTAAATATGCTGCACCGAAAACACGAACCACACTTAATATTGGGGATATTTGTTCGGCAAGTGCGCCAAGTGACAATATTACCAAACTCAAGTACACCAAATCCCCCAACACAGCGCCAAACGAAAAAAACATGCATGGAATAATACCTCTTGAAGTGCTTATGGATATCAACGCCATTACTCCTGGGCCGGGTGTGACAGCAAATAACCAAGTTGTGAATACTATAATACTAAATGTACTAAGATCCATTGTCACTATATAGTTTATATTGTGTGCACATTATAAGTATGGTTATTGATAAGGGTTACTTATGCCGATTTTTTGTAAAATATTTATCTCAATACTTTCCATATCGCTGGCTTCACCTTCCTCAATATGGTCATACCCCATAAGATGTAGTACACCATGGACTGAGATATGAACCATGTGATCATTGAAGGTTTTGTTTTGCTCATTTGCCTCATCCGAGACGACCTCAGTACAAATCACCAGGTCACCCAATATTTTTTCATCAATCTCTTCTGGTAGATTATTTTCAAAGGAAAGAATATTGGTAGTTTTGTCTTTCTGTCTATATGTATTATTTAGTAACCTAATCTCATCCCTATCAACAATCCTAATAACAAGTTCACTGTCCCCATTACCAAGCCCTTCAATAACACTTTGCATAATATTAGATAGTGATGATTCATCAACCCTTGCATCTTGAGTAGTGTTTTGAATAACAATCATACTTACCCTGAGCCTTTAAGCATTTATTGATAAAATGATTCATTTTAGTCTTTAATAATATATTTTGTCATTAATCATAGAAGTTGCAATACCGGTACCACTAAACCAAACTTTTGATTATCTTTGTGATGACTTGGTATCTGTTGGTTCTAGAGTTAAAGTTCCATTTATCAGAAAAGAAGTAGTCGGAGTAGTCCTTTGTATTAAAGATAAAAGTGAATTTACAAAATTAAAGACTGTTAGCCAGGTACTCGATAAAGAGCCAATATTAGATGGGTCCATTTTGGATTTTCTATTTTGGTCTTCCAAGTACTATCATCACCCAATTGGTGAAGTTATTTCGGCAGCAATACCCAAAAACTTAAGACTTGGAAAAGAGGCTGAAATAAAAAAAATAGCCCCACCGACAACCGAGAGAGTGAGGCCAGATTTTGTTCCAACGAACGAGCAGAACTCTGCCATTGAAAAGATATTATCCTCCAAAAATTCATACCAAGGATTTTTGCTTCACGGAGTGACTGGTAGCGGAAAAACTGAGGTTTACCTTAATTGCACACAGGCAATAATTGACAACGGTGGCCAAGTCCTTGTTTTGGTTCCAGAAATTGGACTAACCCCACAGATGATTTCGCGCTTTGAATCTAGACTTAATACTATAGTGGTTGCAATACACTCTCAACTAAACGAGACACAGAAACTTAATGCCTACTTAATGGCAAAAACAAAAAAGGCAGGTGTTGTCCTTGGTACTCGTAGTGCAATTTTTGCCCCTATACCAAACCTAGGATTGATTATTATAGACGAGGAGCATGACAGTTCTTTTAAGCAGAACTCTGGTTTTAGGTATTCGGCAAGAGACCTGAGTTACATTCGAGCTAGACAGTCAAACATTCCAGTAATTTTTGGTACCGCTACCCCCTCACTAGAAACTCTAAAAAATGTTTTAGATAAAAAAGTAAACCGCATAACACTATCAGAACGAGCTGGCGGAGCAAAATTGCCTAAGGTAAGTTTGATAGATTTGCGTAGTGACTATGGCAGATCACTTTCACCTCTTCTGGTTGAAAAAATGCAAATAACACTTAAAAATAAAAAACAGGTTATGCTTTTCATTAATCGTAGAGGTTATGCACCAGTTTACTTTTGCACAGATTGCGGCTGGAAAGCTCAATGCAACCATTGCGACTCAGCGCTAGTTTATCATAGGCAAATTAACCGCCTAAAATGCCACCACTGTGGTGTAGAGCAGATACCTATAAGTACCTGCCCTGAGTGCGAAAAGTCTAATCTTGAAGTTTTCGGATATGGAACGGAAAGGCTGGAGGAGACTTTAAATTCATACTTCCCAAATGTGCCTATTATCCGTATCGACCGCGATACCACAAGGCAAAAAAAATCATTCTCTAAACACCTTGAAAAGATAAACTCTGGAGAACCTTGCATAATTGTTGGAACTCAAATGTTGGCTAAGGGGCATGACTTTTCTAACCTATCTCTGGTAGGTATTCTAGAAATTGATGCTGGACTACTTTCAATAGACTATAGAGCAACAGAGCACTTAGCACAATTACTTATCCAAGTCTCCGGGAGATCCGGCAGAAACAAAGAGGAGGGAGAAGTAGTAATACAGACGCGTTACCCTGAGCACCCTATATTTCATTATGTCCTTTCAAACCGTTATACTCAATTTGCAAGCGCCCTATTGAAGCAACGAAATAAATCTCAATTACCTCCTTTTTCACACCAAGCTCTAATTTGTGCAAACTCTAAGAATAAGCAAAACGCTGAAAAATTTTTAATGGAAGCTGCCAATCTGTTAAACAAAATCACCGTTGATTCAGTTGATGTTTGGGGCCCAGTGCCAGATATAATTGAAAAAAAATCTGACTACTACTATTTTAATTTATACCTACAATCTAACAACAGGTCTTCACTACACCTTATGCTTTCCACATTCACTGAGAATGTTGATTCGCTGAAAACGAAGAACAAGGTGAGATGGTACTTAGACGTTGACCCTATTGAATAGGTTAATCAGAATTTTTTTCTAAATACAAATATACCGCAAATGCATTTTTTCTATTAGCCTCGTCAAAAGCATTCTCATTCTCAAATTCTGACCAATCAATAGCGTCATAAGCCACATCGAACTCAATCATATCTTCTATGGAAACTTTAAAGTTATCTATCAGGAAGTTAAGGTATCTGTAAGTTGAATCTATTGTGTACCTTGGGTTGTCTGACACCTCTCCGTGCCCAGGAATAAAATACATGACAGGAATTTTTCTAATTTTGCCAATAATCCTAATCCACTCCAAAATGTCAGCATCGCCCACAAAAGGTATCCTGCCTTCGAAAATAATGTCGCCACTATAAAATGTCTCGTTAGTTAAATCTAGCAAGGACATGTCTCCATCTGAATGAACCTTCCCAAAGTAGTTAATAAGAAATTTATGATCTCCAATACTGAACTCTATATCTTCATCAATCACTCTGTCAGGCTCAACTAGATATGTATCGTCATTAACCCACGGGAAAAGTAATTCGCGCCTAGAATCTAATAAATTTTCAGATGTTTCAGAATCTATGTATTCCCATGCCCCCTTTGGAGCCCATATCTTGGCGCCCTCATCTTTGAATACTTGGAGTCCATAAATGTGGTCTGCATGATAGTGACTAACTATCACCAGCTTGATGTCCTTATCCGTCACTTTGCGTATTTCTTTGAGCATTGAGTATGCAAGTGGAGGAGACCCTAATGCATCAAATACAACAACCCCTTCACTCGTAACTATAAACCCTGAGTTAGAAATAAAGCCCTCAAATTCAGTGGCGGCCCCAGAAAGTCCGGGCACATAATATGCGCTACCAGAAATTTGTTTTGCAGCAACATTAACTGTAACTTCTTCATATTCAGTGGCCTGCACTGTTAGAGCTATTAAGAAAGCCAAGGCAACTATTTTTTTCATAATTCGCGCACTACCGTTTTTATTGCATCGGTTATTTTATATAACTCTTTGTTACTTGTAATAAATGGCGGCATTGTATAAAGTAGTTTTCCGTATGGCCGCAGCCAAACCCCCATCTCTATTAGTCTATTCTGTGTTTCTTCCATCCTGATATTGTCATACAATTCAACAACACCTATAGCACCTATTACTCTCACATCTCTCACCGACTTGTCACTTTTTAGTTGTGTTAACTCTGTCAATAATATTTTTTCAATGCGTCTTATGTTTTCCTCCCAATCAGAATTCAACAACAAATCAATACTGGCATTGGCGGCAGAACACGCTAAAGCGTTACCCATGAATGTTGGTCCATGCATAAGGACACCAACGCCTTCAGCTATATCTCCATTTGTAAGTGTTGCAGCCATTGACATATAGCCCCCTGTCAAAGCCTTACCGAGACACAATATGTCTGGCGATATGTCGCCATGATTGCAGCCAAAAAGCTTACCAGTTCTGCCAAAACCAGTTGCAATTTCATCTACTATCATCAAAATATTGTACTGTTTACACAGCTCACTAGCTCCCACTAAGTATTCGCTTTCATAGATATTCATGCCTCCTGCACCCTGAACTATTGGTTCAAGAATCATTGCAGCTATTTCATTATGATGATTTTTTAATGTGGATCTGAGATCGACTAAGGCGTCCTTAGTGTTTCCTATGGTTGGCTTTTTGACGAAAAAATGCTTAGGCAGTATTCCAGAGAAAATATGATGCATTCCATTGTCAGGGTCACACACACTCATAGCTCCAAAGGTATCGCCGTGATAACCTCCAAGCGGGGTAATGAAATGATTTTTTCTTTTTTGGCCCTTGTTGTGCCAGTACTGTAATGCCATTTTCAATGCAACCTCAACCGAAACGGACCCTGAATCTGCCAAAAAAACTTTGTTTAGGCCTTCAGGGGTAATTGCTATTAACTTTTCACACAGCTCCACAGCGCCATGATGAGTTAGGCCACCAAACATGATGTGCGACATTTTGTCTACTTGTCTTTTAATTGCAGAGTTGATAGTTGGGTTGCTGTAACCATGAATTACAGACCACCAAGAACTCATACCGTCAATAATCTTCTTATCGCTGTCCAGGGTTAGATATACCCCATTCGCTGACTTTACAGTGTGCGTCTGGACTTCATTGGGTATCCTGGCGTATGGATGCCAAACGCATTCGTTATCAATACTATTCATAGCAGTCTATTTTACCAAATAGGAAGTTACAAATAATTTATTAACTCGGCCATAGAGTCTATAACAATATCTGGACCTGCATCACGAATGTCATTGCCATGATTGTAGCCATAGGACATACATATAATTTTATATCCTGCAGCTCTGGAGGCCAGAACATCACTAATAGAGTCACCCAACATTAATGCATCCTTTGCATTCACTCCAAAGAATTTTGCTGCATGTATTAATGGCAATGGGTCGGGTTTTTTCTTTTCCAGAGTGTCCCCAGAAATCACAATTTCAAAATAATTGAAAATCCCTAGATCTTTTAATATTGGAAGCGTGAATTGTTCAGATTTATTAGTAACACAACCGACCGTATAGCCCTGACTTTTTAAATAGTCCAATCCCTCTATTACGCCATCATACAAGAAAGATCTATCCGAAGTATTTTTTGAATACAGCTCTAAAAAGATTGGGTAGGCCTCTTCAAAGTCCTTAAAGTCGAAGTCTCCTTCAAGTTTTCCTGTTAGTGAGCGTTCAACTAATTTAGGTACGCCGTTCCCAACCCAATGCCTGACATTTTCTTCTCCCCAAGCATCTCTACCCATAGTAATCATTGTTTGATCAACGCAATAAGCTAAATCAGGAACACTATCAACTAACGTACCGTCAACGTCTATCATGATTAGCTTTGGTTTAAATATTTTTGACACCATGTTTTTACTTTGATTTGAATACTGTATTATTACTGGACAACATAAATTAACGGGACATTGTAATGGAAAATAACACTACCATTGGATTTATTGGGGCTGGGAATATGTCTTATGCACTAATTTCAGGGTTGATAAATAATGGCTATAGCAATAAAAAAATAAAGGCTAGTGACGCCAACACTGAATTATTATCCCAAAGAAGTAGCGAATTTAACCTTGAGGTTTTTACGGATAATTCTGAACTAGCCATTAACTGTGATGTTGTTGTTCTGGCTGTGAAACCTCAAGTGTTGTCAACTGTTTGTAGAGATATTAAAAACTTTATTAAGCACAAACCTCTGGTTCTTTCTATAGCTGCAGGGGTAAAGTCAATAGATATTAATCGCTGGCTTGGTGGCAAAGCTTCAATAGTTAGGGCTATGCCAAATACGCCCGCCTTGCTAGGTAAAGGTGTGACAGGTATATATGCAAATGACAAGGTATCAGAAAAACAAAAATCTATTGGTGAAGAAATTCTAAATTCCGTTGGAAGTTGCTTATGGGTAGAAAATGAGGTTTTGTTAGATGCTGTGACTTCTTTATCAGGAAGTGGTGCGGCTCTAGGTCTTGACAAAAAGATTGCTCAAGAGCTAAGCATACAAACTGCTCTAGGTGCTGGCATGATGGCCTCTAACTCTGAAAACGTTTCTATTCGTCAGCTCAGAGCAAACGTAACATCACCTAATGGGACAACAGAGGCTGCGATTAATTCATTTCAAGATCAAAATTTTGAACTGATCGTTTCCCGTGCGATGCGCGCAGCCTTTGAAAGAGCTAGAACCATAGGAGCTGAACTGGGAGATGATGACTAGCCACAACTAGGCCCACTTTTTTTCTTGATGCTGACAGATGAAGACACCCTAAAAGTTAATGTACTTATTGCTACCTCAATAGCGATACGTATTGATATGTACAAAAATGTAGTTGTTGGCCTATCTAAAGAGAATAAAGAGCAAACTGTAAAACTTAACCCCGACAGTGACAGTACAAAATATATACAGGAAGTGCAAGCACTCCTAGTAAGTAAAGTGCTTGGCACTATGGGTGGATACCCTTCATATTTAAAGCGCTGGTCAAGAATGGGGCAAGTTAGCTCTGCTAATCTAAAGTCTCTCCTAATGATTGGAAATATAGAAGCTGTCGTTGCAGTTGCAAACTCTAATAATTTAGATAGCGAGACATGCGAGTTGGTTTGGTGGTGCGCTACAAATACTGATCATCAAGCAGAGGTTGGCATGTTTTTACTTAACCGTGATTTTGTCGTAAAACACCCAGTTGGAACCAAAATAGCTGACTTTTTATTAGAGTTTTTACCTTTCACTACTGACATATTAAATCAAATTGATACGACCAACCTTATCTTACAAGGGTCCCTTATAAGTGACTCAGATAAAGATAAACTATGGAAGCAGGGGCAACGAAAAACTGCTATTTTAGTTGGTTTTATTGAAAGGATGCAGGGAAGATTGCCAAACACGAATAACACATTTGAACTTAAATGTGGTGAGCCTATGCTTGGCCCGGCTTGCTCCTTGCAAGGTCAAATACTACTCAAAACAATTCAACATATCTTAAATAAAATAAACCAGGAGTATGTTCTATATCGAACACTTGAAGTACTGGGGCAATTCCTGTCCCACCCTAAGATATATAAACTTGAAACTATAGACCAACTTCAAGAGCAAAGTAAAAACTTTATTGAGGGGTTTGAGTTTGGTACTACAAAAACAAAAGTAGAGTCTTTACTTTTACTGGCAGGGGTTAGCGAGCTACTAGTGGTGGGAACTATTTCTGCTCACGGTCTGGCAGGGTCTGCTATTAGAAAGAAATTATCAAATGTACTAACACCGATACAGGATGCATTAGTTTTGCTGACTGCCCCACAATAATTGTAAATTAGCAATTGCAGCTAGAGAAGCGGTTTCGGTACGCAGAATCCTGTTACCTAACGCTATTGGATTACATTTAGATTCTATTGCCATACCGATCTCAGAGCTAGTTAGACCACCCTCTGGCCCAATAATTATCGTTACTTCGCTTACAGGTTGCATATCAAGTAGAGACGTCTCAGCTCTGTGATGAAGTACTAAACCATTTGTTATGTCAGAGTTAAATATTTCAACAAAATTAATAGTGTCGCAAAGTTCAGGTATTACAGATCTGCCAGACTGCTCGGCAGCACTGATTATAACTTTTTGCCAATGCATTTGCCTCTTATAAAGTTTGTCACCTTTGAGTTTAACTACACACCTTTCACTCATAACAGGGGTAAATTTGCTAACACCAAGCTCTACAGCTTTTTGTATCAAGAAGTCCATCTTCTCTCCCTTTGCAATACCCTGAATCAAGTGTATTTTAAGTTCTGACTCAGAAAGATTTTGTTCGCAAGAATGAACATCAACTACGCACTCCTTCTTAACTCTTACAACTGTCGCTGTATAGTTCATACCGTCCCCATTAAATAAAGTTATGTCTTTACCCTCTGGAAAACGCAAAACCTTAACGAGGTGGTGGTATCCGTATTCATCTAAAATTACGTTACTACCAATTTGTAGATTGGTATTTTGATACAAGCGTACGTGTTTCATGGTATCTTAATCAAGCATTTTGTGACTTATAAAATTATGATACATCAAAAAAGAAGGATTTCTCTATTAAAGCAACTGGATGATAACGCTGTAGTAATAATTTCAACAAACCCTCAGCAACAAAGGTCAGGTGATACTAGTTTCCCATTTCGTCCAAATAGCAATTTTTACTATTTAACTGGCTTCAAGGAGCCAGAAGCGGTAGCGGTCTTTTCTAATAATAATTACACAATATTTTTAAGGCCTAAAGACAAGGAAAGAGAGATTTGGGATGGTAAAAGGCTTGGAGTTGATGACGCCCCTAAAGCACTAAATGCAGACAAATCTCATTCAATAAATATGATTCAAGAGCTAATCACCGACATTATAGAAAAAGATTGTGCCGTTTTCTTTGACCCAGACTCAAATGAAATAGATAGTAATATTTCTGAGGCACTTACCAACCATGAATTTAAATCTGTAATTCCGTATATTAATGAAATGAGACTTTTTAAAGACTCCAACGAAATTTCATTGATGAAAAAGTCCGCTAACATATCTGTAAAAGCTCACGAACTAGCTATGAAAAAAACTAAGCCTGGTCTGCATGAATATGAAGTGCAGAGCATTTTCGATGGCCATTTCATTAAGAATAATTCTGTGCACGCGTATTCGCCAATTGTTGCTGGTGGCGAAAACGCCTGCGTGCTTCATTACACAGAAAATAATAAAATACTTAACGATGGTGACCTTGTACTTATAGACGCAGGTTGCGAGTTCGAATGTTACGCTTCTGATATTACTCGCACATTTCCAGTGTGTGGATCTTTTTCAAGGCCACAAAAAGAAATATACCAAATAGTACTGGACGCACAGATCGCGGCAATAAATAGTATAAGGCCTGGCGCTAAGGTTAGCGAACCTCACCAAATTACAACCAAAATAATAAGGGAAGGGTTGATTGGTTTAGGTATTCTTGAAAGTGATGGGGACTTGTCTCAATTCTTTATGCATGGCACTGGGCACTGGATAGGCCTAGATGTACATGACGTTGGCGATTACAAGCTGAAAGATGAACACAGGACATTCCAAAAAGGCATGGTTATTACTGTCGAACCGGGCATTTATATCGGTAATAATGATAAAATTAATCCAATATATCACAATATTGGGGTCAGAATAGAAGACGATGTTTTTGTTACAGATAATGGAAACACAGTGCTTACTGCCGACCTAATTAAAGAAATAACAGACATCGAATCAATAATGAATAATTAATATGAATATACAACAAGCAATCAAAGCCGTAATGGCAAAGAAAGATTTATCAGAAGATCAGATGCATGACGTGATGTCTGACATCATGAGTGGAAAAACAACTGACGCACAAATCGGAGGATTCTTGGTTGGGCTCTCTATGAAGGGTGAAACTGTTGCAGAGATTACGGCTGCAGCTAAGGTAATGCGCTCATTAGCTAAGGGTGTCGATGTTAATCAATCAAAGCATCTGGTAGACACCTGCGGTACAGGTGGTGACGGGTTAGGATTGTTCAACATATCGACAGCCTGTGCGTTCGTCGTTGCGGCTGCTGGCGGAAGAGTTGCAAAACATGGAAATCGTAGCATCTCCTCCAAATCTGGAAGCGCAGATGTACTTGAATCTGCAGGTGTAAATCTAGACATGAGTGCTGAAAATATTGCTAAATGCGTTAACAAGATTGGTGTCGGATTTATGTTTGCTCCTGCTCACCACTCAGCAATGAAATATGCAATAGGCCCACGCAAAGAGTTGGCCGTTAGGACAATTTTTAATGTTCTTGGGCCACTAACAAATCCTGCAAAAGCGCCAAATCAAGTTATGGGTGTCTATGATAAATCTCTTGTTGAGCCTATAGCAAATGTACTTAAAGGTTTAGGCTCAAGGCACGTAATGGTTGTACATTCAAGGGATGGCCTAGATGAAATATCTATTGCAAATGACACTTATGTTGCAGAATTAAAGGACGGACAAGTGACAACTTACACAATTAATCCTGCCGATTTTGGAATACCATTAGGAGACCTAAATGAGATAAAAGCTGATGATGCGGCTAGCTCATTGGTTATGATTCAAAAAGCTCTTGACGGTACAGATGGTGTAGCAAAAAATATAATTGCTCTAAACTCTGGTGCCGCTATTTACGTTTGTGGCCTTGCAGAATCTCTTTATGATGGAGTCAACAAAGCTGTTCAAGTACTCAACAGTGGTTCTGGGCACCAAAAACTAGATGATTTAGTAAGTGAAAGCACAGGTTGCTATATAAAGTAAACTATTATGAACAAAGACACAAACCTTATATGGATAGACCTCGAGATGACTGGACTTGTTCCTGAGAGAGACGTAATTATTGAGATCGCCACCATAGTAACTGATTCAAACCTAAACACTGTAGCTGAGGGCCCTTCAATGGCCATACATCAAAAATCTGAATTATTGTTAGGGATGGACCAATGGAACACCAACCAACATAACAATTCTGGACTAGTCAAGCGTGTGAAAGAAAGCACCATATCTACTAAACAAGCCGAGATTCGTACTCTAGAATTCTTACAAAAATATGTAACTCCTGGATTATCGCCAATGTGTGGCAATACAATTTGTCAGGATAGAAGGTTCTTGTATAACTATATGCCAAAGTTGGAACAATTTTTTCATTATCGACACATAGATGTTTCTACAATAAAAGAGCTGGCATATCGCTGGAAACCAGACTTGTCTCTTGGCACAAACAAGAACTCTGCACATCTAGCCCTATCCGATATCCGCGACTCAATTGAAGAACTAAAATATTATAGAGATAATTTTATAAATGTCTAAAACCTGGTTATCTCCCGCCAAAATTAATCTTTTTTTGCATATAACCTCCAAAAGGTTGGACGGTTATCACAATCTACAGACAATCTTTCAATTGCTAGACTATTGCGATGAGATGACTTTCAAAGTCACAAAAAATGGAGTGATAAGAAGGGTTAGTGGGAATGAAGATGTTAAGAAGGACAAAGATTTAATTATTCTTGCTGCAAAAGCACTACAGAAAGAAACAAATATAGTTCTTGGTGCAGATATATCGGTTATAAAAAATATTCCTTCTGGTGGTGGCCTAGGTGGCGGAAGCTCTAACGCTGCTTGCGCCCTTGTTGCCCTTAACGAGCTATGGAACACTAAACTTTCTGAGTCTAATTTAATTAAAATTGGACAAAAACTTGGGGCAGACGTCCCAATATTCATTAAAGGTAAAAGTGCATGGGCTGAAGGTGTTGGAGATATACTGACCCCTATGGCGCTGCCACAACATTATTTTTTAATAGTTTCTATTAATAAGCACATCTCCACAACAGAAATTTTCTCACATAAAGCATTGACAATGACACCACAGATAGGGAAAATATCGTTCTTCTCTGAATTAATTGATCCACACAATGACTGCCTGCAGGCCGCCATAGAGCTGGAGAGAGAAATTTTAGAAGTAATGAAGCACCTAAAAACATGTAATGGCGCAGTGCACGAGCCTAGAATGACTGGCACTGGTAGTTGTGTTTTTTTAGAGTTTAAAAGTGAGATAGATGCACTGGTAGCATATAATAATCTACCTACAAAATGGTTAGGATTTAATGCTAAAGCTATTAACACCTCACCTTTATACAGTTCGACCTAAAATACAATGGGTTGAGTTACATTATTGGGCTGTCGCCAAGCGGTAAGGCAACGGGTTTTGATCCCGTCATGCGCAGGTTCAAATCCTGCCAGCCCAGCCAATACTTTCTATAGTTTATTCAACCGAAAACTTTCTTTATATCCTTATACTTTGCTGTTATAGCGTGAACATTAGTGTATCCCATATTCTGTAGTGTAAGTGCTGACAATGAGGCTCTACCTCCGCCACCACAGTGCGTAATAATAAACGTGTCTGGAGACGGGCACAACTTGGCTATCTGCATTTCAAGCAAACCACGAGAAATATTAACAGAACTTTGGAGCTTAGATTTTTCCGCACTTTGGGCCTCTCGAACATCAATAATTACAGGGTTATCTGCAGAATCGTAAAGATTTTTTGCAGATAAAATGTCAAGACAATTGATTTTGGTTTGTGCTTGTTTAATTAAGTCGTCGGCAGTTTTCATAGTAATAGGCTAAATTGAAAATTATATGAGCAAAGTACCACTTAGCAATGTAATTATTCAAATTTTATACAATAATATGGCTAACAATCCTTCCTATAATTAAATTTTATTAAAAGTATCTCTATTTACTAAATATTTGTTGTTTCGTTGCCTGTATAAGTTTGTATAATTGAAACATCAATTACCTCTATCTAAATTTATGTCATTAGATACAATTAAAATATTTAGTGGGAACGCAAACCCTGAACTTTCTGGTGATATTATTTCTAGCCTGGGAGTTGTACAAGGGAAGGCTTACGTAGGCAATTTTAGCGATGGTGAGTCTCAGGTAGAAATTTTAGAAAATGTTAGGGGTTGCGACGTATTTATTATACAACCTACATGTGGACCATCCCCGGCAGAAACATTGATGGAATTATTAATTGTCGTAGATGCTCTAAAGCGCTCATCAACTAAAAGAATTACGGCAGTTGTGCCTTACTTTGGTTACGCTAGACAGGACAGAAGGTCTAGACTCACTAGGGTACCAATCACTGCAAAATTAGCAGCAAAGATGATTGAAGCGGCAGGTGTAGATAGGATACTCACAGTTGACCTTCATGCTGACCAGATTCAAGGTTTCTTTAATATTCCAATTGACAACATATATGCCCAACCAGTTTTAATCAAAGACATCTTATCTAAAAACTATAAAGATGTGGTTGTGGTGTCTCCTGACGTTGGCGGGGTTGTGCGTGCAAGGGCAGCAGCAAAACGAATAAACGATGCCGAACTTGCAATTATCGATAAAAGACGACCAAAACCAAATAAGGTTGAGGTAATGAATGTTATCGGTAGAGTAAAGGGCAATACGTGCATTATCATAGACGATATGGTCGACACTGCTGGAACCCTGTGTCAAGCCGCCAGCATACTTAAATCAAAGGGTGCAACAAAGGTTGTTGCCTATGCAACGCATGCAGTACTCTCTGGTAACGCGATTAGCAGCATTAATGACTCTGAACTTGATGAGTTAGTAACTACAAACACAATACCACTGACAAGTGATGCAGTAAACTGCAGCAAGATAAGACAATTATCAATAGCCCCCACCCTTGCAGAGGTAATAAAACGTATCAGTGATGAGAAGTCTATTAGCACTATATTTTCTGATAGCAAATAAACAAGCAAAGTTTATAAGGCCATGATTTTATAATAAAATATTATGTATAATTCACTCCTTGGATTGAAACAAGAGTTGAACAAGATTTAATCAAAATTATTATATGAAGACCACTACAAAAGCACACAAACAGGCCCTACAAAAATTAATCATGATAGGCAAAGAGCAAGGCTACTTGACTTATGCTGAAATCAATGACATGTTGCCTGAGGACTTATTAACCCAAGAACAGATAGAGCCAATTGTATCTATTCTTGAAGAGCTAGATATAGCTGTATCTGACGAGGTACCTGATGCCGATACTCTTGTCGTAGAATCTGGAGCAAAAGCGCAATCAACCTCTGCTGAAGCAGCTATTGCTGCCCTGGCTGCACTTGACTCTGAGTTTGGTAGAACTACTGACCCAGTAAGAATGTATATGCGCGAGATGGGTGTTGTAGAGTTACTAGAGCAAGAAGATGAGATCAGAATTGCTAAGGACATTGAGTCTGGTGTTTTTGAAATCATGCAAGGGATTACTCTATACCCGAAGATAACTGAACTTTTCTTTAAAGCCCACAAAAGACTTGAAGAAGGTAAATGTAAGATAACAGATGTAATTATCGGTTATCAAGGTGATGCAGAAGAGTTTGCTAAAAAGAAGGCTGCATTTGATGCTGGCGAGTTCGATGATGACGAGGAATATGAAGAGCTTGAAGAGCTTGAATATTCTGGACCAAACGAAGATGCGGTTTACGAAAGGTTTGAAAACATTAAAAAATACTCAGACAGCTATCAGAAAAACATTAATAAGTATACTTTTAGAGACCAAAAAACCGTCAAAACAAGACAAAAACTGTCTGTGTCTCTTTCAGACCTTAGGCTTGCGCCTAAACTAGTAAGCACAATGATGGATGTGGTTCGTGAAAAAATAGAGCTAGTAAAAGGGCAAGAGAAAACTATCCAAAGGATATGCATAGATTCTGGAATGGAAAATAAGCAGTTCTTCGAAATGTTCCCTGGTCAAGAGACTAACTTTGATTGGCTAAAAGGGTCAACTATATTAGATTCGATTGACTCCAATAACCAGCATGAGATTTATTATGCACAAAAAAACCTTCTGGGCTATGAAGATGAAATGCAGTTAACTATTGCAGAATTAAAGGACATAAATAAACTATATAGGCGCGGAGACCGTCGCGCTAAACAAGCTAAAAGCCTGATGATTGAGGCAAACCTTAGGTTGGTTATTTCAATTGCAAAAAAATATGCAAACAGAGGTCTTCAGTTCTTAGATCTTATACAAGAAGGCAATGTTGGGTTGATGAAGGCGGTTGATAAGTTTGAATACCGAAGAGGTTATAAATTTTCTACATACGCTACCTGGTGGATACGCCAGGCCATTACCAGGTCTATAGCTGACCAAGCAAGAACTATCCGTATACCGGTACATATGATTGAAACAATTAATAAATTGAACCGTGTTCGTAGACAGTTATTACAAAAGTTTGGTCGTGAAGCAACTCCAGAGGAGCTATCAATTGAGATGGAGCTTCCAGAATATAAGATAATTAAGATATTAAAGATTGCCAAGGAACCGCTATCAATGGAGACTCCTGTTGGTGATGACGAGGACTCAAATATTGGTGACTTTATTGAGGATACAAACCTTTCATCTCCTGTAGAAACAACAACCAAGGAGAGTCTCAGGGAAACCACCGGAGAACTTTTATCGAACCTGTCTCCGAGAGAAGCAAAGGTTCTCAAAATGAGGTTTGGTATTGATATGAATACTGACCACACACTCGAAGAAGTTGGTCGCCAGTTTGATGTTACTCGTGAACGAATCAGACAGATTGAGGCTAAAGCGTTGCGCAAACTACGTCACCCCTCTCGTGCCCACAAATTGCAAAGCTTCTTAGAGTAAAATACTACCCTTTTAGGGCCTATAGCTCAGTTGGTTAGAGCAATCGACTCATAATCGATTGGTCCTTGGTTCAAGTCCAAGTAGGCCCACCATATTATGATTTTATGCCGCCACCTAGTTCAGTGTTGGCTATTAATCGTGTTTTATTATTTACATAAGAGATTACAATATAAATATAATGTTTGACGCGCTTATTCCAGAACTTATCTCATTAACCAGCCAAGCTGGAGACAGTATTATGACTCTATATAAGAGTCAAATAAGTTTCGATATTAAGGCAGACAAGACGCCACTAACTGTGGTCGATAAGATGTCCCATAATTTGATTACTGATGGCTTAAATAAACTAACACCTAATATAGAAATATTATCAGAAGAGTCTGAAAATATTACATTTGAAGAGCGCTCAGGCTGGGACGAGTACTGGCTAATTGATCCACTAGATGGTACCCGTGACTTTCTGGAGGAGACAGGAGAGTTCTGTGTATGTATAGCATATATAAAAAACCATAAACCGATATTTGGCCTGATTTATTCACCTGTAACTAAGACACACTACTTTACTGATAATGATGGCAATACCTTTAAACAAAAAGGAAACAAAAAAATACAACTGCAAATAGGAAAAAATAATGAAGCATTGAGAGTTGTGGTCGGACAACATTCTGCCAATAACAAGAACTTGTTATCGCACCTAAAAGAAAAAAATATTGCCTACATAAGCAAACTCGGTAGTGCATTGAAGTTTTGTGCTATCGCAGAAGGGCTATATGATTACTACCCAAGGTTTGGGCCATGCTCAGAATGGGACACTGCAGCTGGGGTTTGTATTTTGGAAGGCGCCGGTGGGAAGGTTCTAGATACTAACAATGACCCTTTACGTTACAACACGAAGGACGACCTAACTAGCCCAGTATTTTTTGCCTCAGGAAAACCTAAGTGACATATCAATAGCATTAATATTCTTCGTTATTGAGCCAATAGAAATATAGTCAACTCCGGTTTCAGCAATACTTACAATATTGCCTTCATCTATATTCCCGGACGCCTCAAGTGGGATAATGTTTTTTGCCATATCTACTGCACTTAGTAACATTTCTTTAGAAAAATTATCACAAAGTATTCGGTCTATTCCATTCATCTTGATAGCATCATTTAATTGGTCCAAATTCTCAACCTCCAAAACCAGCGGCAATTCAGGGTGCTTTTCAACTGCCATCTCAACAGCTGACTTTATAGAACCCAATTTAAGTATATGGTTCTCCTTTATCATGACGCAATCATAAAGACCCATCCTATGATTTACACCGCCACCACACTTTACGGCATATTTCTGTGCCAACCTTAGGCCAGGGATGGTTTTTCTTGTATCAAGCAATAACGCCTTTGTGTGGGATATTTTGTCTACCATAGCCCTAGTTTGTGTTGCAGTTGAGCTGAGAGTTTGTAAAAAATTAAGAGCTACACGCTCTCCAGAAATAATTGAAGCTGAGGGCCCATTTATTGAACATATCTCTTGATTTATTGTAATATATGAGCCATCCATTACATGCCATTTGATGGCTAAACTTTTATCTATTTGATGAAAAACTTCGTCCACATACTCAACTCCACATATGACTGCACTCTCTCTAATGGTGATAGTTGCTTCGACATTACCTTCCCCTAATAGGTCGGCTGAGACATCCCCTGACCCGACATCCTCTTCAAGTGCTAATTTAACAATATCTTGTACATTTCTAGTCATTAATTAACTCAAATACTGCTCTAGCAGACTCTGAACTAAAGTCGACCTTAAGTTTGGAATGTATACTTGCAAGATCTCTAATCAGGCTGCTATTGTCTCTTGTTAATATCTCGATAGCGTGTTCGGCAATGTTGGCCCCATTAGCCTCATCTTGGATAAGCTCTGGAACAAGCGGCTTATTTGCTATAACATTTGGTAGTGACACATACTCACTATTAATCATTCTAGATACTATCAGGTAACTAAGATAAGATAATTTATAAACCACCACCATTGGAACACCAACAAGAGCCACCTCCAGAGTTGCAGTACCTGAAGCCACCAAAACTAGGTCAGACTTATTAATCCAATAATACGCATCCCCAACAGAAATATCGATATTTAAATCATTGGCTTGTTGTTTTGACCATTCAAACATGGAGTTATTTGCCAATACCAACTTAAATGTTAATTCTCTATCTTTCTGTAATATTATTCTTGCTGCCGCAAGAAGCTCTGGCAGTAACTTCCTTACTTCGCTATCTCTAGAGCCTGGCATTAGTAGTATAACTTTACTTTCTGTATGTCCTACTCTGGGCCCTAACTCTTGTGCCAAAGGGTGACCTACAAAAACAGCATTTTGGCCATTCTTTTGATAATAATCTACCTCAAAAGGGAAAACACATAGCACTAGATCTGTTGATTTTTTTATTTTGTTTATGCGCTTTTTGCGCCAAGCCCATACTGAGGGTGATACAAAGTGTACAGTTTTAATGCCTACTTTCTTTAATTTTTTCTCGATAACAAAATTAAAGTCAGGAGCATCAACACCAATAAAAACTGACGGCTTATTTCTAGAGAAGTGCTCTATGATATCTCTTCTCAAGCGTAACAGTGAGGGTAGTTTTTTTATTACCTCACTATAACCCATAACATTGACCAAGTTCTGGTCCCAAAGGCAATCACAGCCAGCATCTGACATCTTTTCACCAGCCATACCTTGAAACTTTGCGTTAGGAGTTTGTGACCTAATTGCTTCAATTAATTTAGAAGCAATCAGATCACCTGAGGTTTCTGCGGCGCTGATTCCTATCTTCATAAATCACTCTACTTGCGTGGCAAAACAATTTTTGATTCTTCTTTAAATGGACGATAAATAAGTACGATATTGCCTACTACCTGGACCAGATTAGATTTCGAATAATCGACAATCTTGTCAATCATTTTATGTTTCTCATCTCTGTCTTCAGTACGAATTTTAATTTTTAGCAGTTCATGCTTTTCCATTGTCGATTCTAGTTCCAATAGTACTGCCTCACTCAATCCGTTCTGGCCAACCATTACTACTGGCTTAAGGTGATGCCCGAGTGACCTTAAGTACTTCTTCTGGTTGTTGGTTAAATTGTTCATTCAAAAATTTTTTCGTTGTTAAAAAGTTCGGCTACAGTCTCACGCTCACGAACCACTGAGTGCTGATTTTTTGAAACCATAACCTCAGCAACTCGTGGCCTAGTATTGTAATTAGAGCTCATTGAAAAACTATAGGCTCCTGCCGATGTAAGAGCTACATAATCCCCTTCAGCTAAAGTTAGGTGCCTATCTTTAGCTATAAAGTCTCCTGTTTCGCATACCGGCCCTACCAAGTCCCAGTTGCCACTAATGCCTTCCACACTTTCTTGTACTACAAGAGCATTATGGTGCGCGTTATATAGGGAGGGCCGCAATAAATCATTCATTGCCCCATCAACTATGGCAAACGACTTGTTTGAGTTTTGTTTTAGGTATTCAACTTTGGTAACAAAAATACCTGCACTCCCAACAATAGACCTACCAGGCTCTACAAGTATTTCTAAGTCGCCAACCCTGCTTATAACATCTTTAATGTAACTACTAATGTTGATTGTTTGCGTGTTATCATAATTTATACCTACACCTCCGCCTATATCAAGGTGCTCAATCTTAATACCTTCACTGGCTAGTTTACGTATTAGCTCTAATGCCTTGTCAAGTGCATCCATCAGTGGTGAAACTTCAGTGATTTGTGATCCTATATGGTAGTCAACGCCGCACACTCGCAGAGAGCTTGAATTTTCTGCTTTACGATACAACCCTAGCGCACTCTCAATATCAACACCAAACTTATTTTCTTTCAGTCCGGTAGAGATATAGTGATGAGTTTTTGCATCAACATCGGGGTTGACTCGTACAGAGATAGGCGCAATAACGCCCATAGATTCAGCAACCGATAAGACCCTGTCCATTTCAGATTCAGACTCTATATTGAAGCAATAAATACCTATACCAAGAGCCTCTTGTATTTCTGCAAGGGTCTTGCCTACCCCGGAAAATACACACTTAGCAGGGTCTCCTCCTGCTGAAATTACTCTGTGTAGTTCCCCAATAGACACTACATCAAAGCCTGACCCTAGATTTGCCAATATGTTGAGAACTGCTAGATTAGAGTTTGACTTGACCGAGTAGCATATTAAGTGAGGTTGATCCGAAAGGGCTTGGCTATATTGCTGCCAATTGGACTCAACCTCAGACTTCGAATATATATAAAGTGGCGAGCCGTACTGTTCCATTAAATCTGTAACAGGCACAGATTCAGCATGCAAAACCCCGTCATTAAAGGAAAAAGTATTCAATTCATTAAAAAGGTTAAGAAGTTATGGAGCTCTCAGGGGTTACAGGTATCAGGTCACCCATTCTGCCACAAGCAGATACGCTAATTACGACTATAGTTAGCACTACTATTGCTATTATTCTTTTCATACTTTTTCAGCCTTTGTTTCTATGCAAGACCATATTTTACAGTAATTCTTTAAGTAGTAACGCGAACGAAGAACGACTAACGTTGTATGCACCTAAGCTTTTCAGGTGTGAGTTTTCGACCTGGCAATCTATCAATTTATAATCTAAATTTTGTAACAGGTAAACGAGGGCCACTTTTGAGGCATTAGAGCTGGTTGAGAACATAGACTCTCCAAAGAACACATCCCCCAACGCAACCCCATAAAGCCCCCCTACAAGGTTACCACGCTCATATACCTCGACTGAATGAGCAAACCCTTTATTATGTAACTCAGTATATGCCTTAACCATCTTATCATCTATCCATGTTCCTGACTGGTCCGACCTGGGGCTGTTCTTGCAATTGTTAATGACAGAAGAGAAATTACAATTTTTCCTAATTTCAAACATGTTGGATTTAACGACCTTTCTCAAGCTCTTGGAAATGTGGAGACTTTCTGGCGTTATCACCATTCTTGGATCCGGGCTATACCAGAGCACAGGGTCGCCCTCACTGTACCAAGGGAAAATTCCTTTTGAGTATGCGTCTAGTAGTCTTTGTGTTGATAGTTCGCCACCAATACCAACCAATCCGTTGGGCTGCCTTAAGGCTATATCGATAGAAGGGAATGGCGTTTCACTTGAAATTAGGTAAAAACTTTCGGGAATCTCGACCACAATAATAAATACGCAACTGCTATATTATCTATTCGTTATTATATCTTTCGCCATGTATAGTGCCGCTATGCTTCTAGACTCTGTTAAATCTTCGTTGTATACAAGGTTTTCTATATTTGAGAGCTTATGTTTGACAACCTCTAGTGGCTCTGGCTCATCTCCGATTGCGCTTGACTCGTACAAATCTTCTGCCAAAATAACATGTGTAATGCTTGACTGATAGCCAGGGGCGAGTGTCATAGTTTTGAGGAAAGTGATTTTATTTGAGCCATAGCCGACCTCCTCCATTAGTTCCCTGTTTGCAGCCTCGATGTGTGTCTCACCATCATCAATCTTTCCTTTAGGTAGACCTAATTCATACCTGTCTGTACCTCCGGAATACTCATAAATCATTAACACCGTATCATCGTCAAGCATTGGTATAACCAAAACGGCACCCTTGCTTGGGGGTTTTAGTCGTTCGTATTGTCTCTTTGTGCCGTTAGAAAATTCTAAATCAACAGATTCAATATTAAATAAACGTGTCCTAGCAATTGTTTCAATTTTTAATATTGTCGGTTTTTGGCGCATTGTCAAATTATATCATTAGGGTAAAATTACATGAACATTACTATATTAAATGGAAAGACGATGAAAAAATTAATATTCATAATAACCTGCACATTATCGACAATAACTAATGCATGGGTTATTGATGGTGTTGGCGAGTACAAGTTTGAGAAGGTAGCGGTAAATGTGTTTGTTATGCATGGCCCTTTGGATGAACCTAGATCACAAAACTTAGGATTTATGAATAACCCTGGCCTTATTGTCGGTGATTCTGGTGTTACCGTGATTGACCCGGGAAGCACTTACGGTGTTGGTAAAAATGTCATTTATGAGATCGAAAAAATAACTGACAAGCCTATATTAGCAGTCTTCAATACGCACGTACACGGCGACCACTGGTTAGGAAATCAAGCCATTACTGAAAAATATCCAAACGCAATAATATATGCACACCCTGAAATGATTTCACAAGCAAAATCAGGAGAGGGGGATGTATGGGTTGGAATAATGGAGTCTATGACTGATGGCATATCAAAAGGTACCGTTGCAGTTTATCCAACAAAAGAAGCTTACCACCTCCAAGATATTAATGTTGGCTCAGAAAAGTTCATAATACATAGCCCTACAGAAAAATCTCACACCAATACCGACATTATGGTCGAGCACTTTAATAGCAAAACATTGTTCTTAGGAGACAACGACACTGTTGACAGGCTTGCAAGGTTTGCTGGCACTTCTGACATGCACAGCAATATTGAGGTACTGAGATACGCTATAGATTTGAAGCTTAATTATTACGTCCCTGGTCATGGCCAGTCAGGAAATGCTGCCAACTCGGTATACCCATTCTTGGACTACCTTTCTTCTGTCAGAGAAGAGGTTATAAAGGGTTATGAGGAAGACCTGTCTGATTATGAAATAAAACCTACAGCAATAAAGATTCTTTCTAAGTATCATCACTGGTCAGGATTTGAAGAGCAAATCGGGCTACACATTAACAAAATGCTTATGGAGGTTGAGAGCTTAGATTTTTAGCAATTTAAAGGACTAAGCTGCTTTCCATTCTTGTCAAAATTTTGTGGCCTAAGCCACTCATCGTATGAACTTTTTATTTCTGGCCATTCATAGTCAGTAACTGAATACCAGGCAGTGTCTCTGTTTCTTTCTTTGTATATGGTTGCTTGTCTAAAAATGCCCTCGAAAGTAAACCCGAAGCGCTCAGCTGCACGGCAAGACTTTGCGTTTAGAGCATCACACTTCCATTCATAACGCCTGTACCCTAACTCATCGAATACTCTAGACATCATCAAATACATGGCTTCAGTTGCAATATTAGTCCTTTGCATTTGGCTTGAAAAATGAATATGGCCCACCTCTATAACGCCGACCTGAGGATTAATCCTGAGATAACTTGCCATGCCCAACGCTTTGTTAGTTTGTTTGTCAACAATGACCTGGAACTGTGGGTCATCATTTAGGCAGTATTTTTCTAGCCAGTAATTAAAAGAACTATTGTCAGTGAATGGACCGTAGGGTAGGTAGGTCCAATTTACAGTATCTGAATCCTCAATAAAAGCACTGAAAAGTTGGTCCGAGTGTTTACTAATAGATAACGGCTCTAAATTACAATACAGCCCAAACATTTCCTTTTTGTCAGGACTACTGGCTGGCCTCCAGCCCTCTACTGACGCACCGATTTGTTGGCCATGCTGATTTGTCGGCATATATACTCACTCCTTACTCTATATATAGGACATAACTAGATTTGACACAATATACAGTAGCGGCAAAGATATTGCGATAATAAATGCATACATAAATAAAAACATCATTTTGCTTACTTTTGGATGGCCAGTTAAATCAAACCCCTCCCTTGACATCTCTTCAGTATCGTTCGCTATTACTGGAAACAGTAGCCTATTTTCCCAACACTCCCAATACAGAATATACATAAACATAACTATAATAATTAAAACTGACTCTGGCTTAGTAATAAATAGTCCATAATAAAATAAAAACATCATCACACTGAACAAGGAAGATAGCAACTGTCCAGGAATGTAATACGGTCCACGACTTGAAAAGGCATATATTGCAAATAACGCACTAACAGCAATCATTCCGCAATAAAGAACAGCCCAAAAAGGCATACCTAAATAGAATCTATATATCTACAATAGATTCTTACCATCAAAAAGAACTATCTCTAGTTTGTCTACATCTATCCCATCAAGGCAGCCAAGATTTACACGGAACTGGCCCGGAGCCCTAACAGTTTCTAAGAACGGATGGATCCCACAGCTATGGCAAAAGAAGTGCTTGGCAATTTTTGTATCAAATTGATACATCCCCATCGCGTCATCTTCAGCCTTTATATTTAGATCATCCTTTGAAAGAGTGAACTTAGATAAAGCCGAACCCCTCCTCTCGCAATAAGAACATGTACATCTCATTCCTGAAGTTATATCTTCCTCCTCAAATGAAAACTTTACTGATCCACAGTGACAACTCCCATTAAATTTTTTCATTTACAACCCCTCCTATGTATTAATTTAATTACCTTGCAGGCATCTGGTATGTTACAAAGTCAATGGTATCTGAAATCTTATCATAAACTGCACGAGCCCTGCTATTATCTGTTGCAGTTATCCAGCGGACATACTGCCAATTGTTTTTCTTTGCATCCTCATTTAATGCCTTAAATAGTGACTGGACTGCTCCGCTACCTCTGTTATCAGGGCTAACGTATAGGTCATCCAAAAAACCTACCAATATACCCCTTAAAGGTGAAGGCATCTGGCGGTAATGCATAAAACCTACCATTGTTCCGTCTTGTGTTTTTGCACTGAGTGCATAAAACTCCATCTCCTCATCAAATATCCACCCCCAAACCTGACTAAGTATATCTTCATTCATTGGCATCTTGTAAAAGTCAGCGTACCCTCTGTATAGCTCCTGCCACTGAACCTGATCTTCGATATTTAACTTCTCTACTAGCATAGCACGTACCCTTTGGTTAATAATGTTTATATCTTTTTAAGTTCCTCATAGAGCATCAGGGCTGATGTGTCACTTCTGTCATGACTATTGTTCATAAGAAATACATATCTATCGTAAACCTGGCTTGCAAGTGGGAGCTGTGTTTTATTGTCTTGTGCCCTATCCAAACAATAGCCTAAGTCTTTTACCATCCACTTTATTGCAAACCCAAAATCAAAATCACGATTGTACATTGTCTCTGCACGATTAACCATTTGCCATGACTGTGCCGCTCCTCCAGATATTGCTGACAACAGGCTGTCCATGTCTATGCCTTCTGATTCGGCAAACAACAGGCCCTCTGATAGGCCCTGCAGTACTCCAGCTATGCATATCTGGTTTACCATTTTTGCAAGTTGACCATAGCCAGAATTTCCCATATAACTTATGTTTTTTGAGTAAGAATCAATTAGATACTCAACAGAATCTAAGGTTTGTTGATTGCCCCCTGCCATCACACTCAGTGCTCCATTTATAGATCCGGCCTCTCCTCCACTGACGGGCGCGTCAATAAAACCGACATCGATTTTTTGTAGCGACTCGTTAAGTTTTTTTGCTAACTTATAGGAAGTGGTTGTGTGGTCAATAAGTACAGAGCCTTTCTTTAAGTGCTTATATATGCCGTCAGAAGAAAATACAATTTCCTCCATATCTTCGTCCTTACCAGAACAGACAATAACAACATCTGCATTTGCAACCGCCTGCTCTAAGGAGTCTGCAATTTTTCCACCGAATTCATCTCTCCACAATAAAGATTTTTCAGTTGTTCTATTGTAAACAAGCAAATCAGCCCTGCCAGACTTTAGAATATGCCCAGCCATATGGTAACCCATAACACCAAGACCTATAAAGCTAACCTTAGTTAGTGTGCTCACATTTCACCGATACTTTAATAAATTAGAAACGATTATACGTCAATAATAATCCGCCCTAGTAGAGCAGATAGTTAAATAGTGTATATTAATATTTATGTCTTAGAAAAGTCAGTAGCGAGCTGTATTATAACTTGGTCATCCAGAGTCTCTTCTGCTTGATAGTTTTTATGCTTAACACCAGCTATTACAGTACCTAGGTCACTGAAATCCATAACCATTTGGTCGGTAAATTCAAACCTCAAAAAATGAACTGCGGAAGTTTTCTGTGTTGTTTCACGTTCTAAATCTTCATTACAAATAGGAAATACTTTTTCGTGAGACCCAACTTTAATAAATATCTGTCTTTCAACTCCAATCAACTTAGATAGCGCTTCTTTCCTTTCTTCATCGTCGGCGTACTCTATCATCATAGTAGCTTTTAAGTTTGAACCATCAGGAATGAGTGGATTATAAGTGTCTAGCTCGTCTTGAATTCCGCCTACCTCAAAAATTTTTTCAATTCTAAGCATTTCTTGAATTTGGTATTGAACCGTTTTTTGGTTTTCAAACAATAAACGGATATGGCCACCTAGGTTTACTTGCCTGAATTTCTTAATGCCCATAACTTCTCTTTGAAAATTAGAACGCTGCTCTGCAAACGTCTCAAGTGTCATCAAGTCTTCTCTTCTTAAGTGTCCAGACATTCTAATCTTGTTAGATTCCATAGGACATTTTAACCAGAGTTATTGGATGTATCGCCTGGATATCTTGAGTTGCAATATGGGCAATGTGGTTCCCGGCCATTACGCAATCACTTATTACTAAATCAGTATCTTCGGTAATTTTGTTGGCAACGGGTTTGCCTATTTTTACTGCATACTCATGGGTATCTTTTCGAACACCGTATGTTCCGTCATGGCCTGAACAACGGTTGGCGATGTTCATATCTAAATCAGGAATCAAACTCAAAATATTCTTAGTATGCATGCCAATATTTTGCACTCTCTGGTGACAAGCCATCTGGTAAAGAACTTCTTTATTGACTGAACCAAAATTAGTTTTCAACTGCCCATTCTTTTTTAGAAATGAAAGGTACTCAAAAGGGTCATAGAAGGATTCTGATATTTTTCTAATGTCATCATTATCACTCATAATTAGGGGTAGTTCGCTCTTGAACATGAGTACACATGAAGGTATAGGTGCCATTAATTTATAGCCACTTTCTACTAACTCTTTTAGTGGGCCAATATTTTCATTGGCATAATTAGTTACCTCCTCAAGGTCTCCTAATTCCAGTTTAGGCATTCCACAACATTGCGCCTTCTTTACAAGCTTTACTTCTACGCCATTATGCCTGAGAACATCTATCAAGTCTAAAACAGAGTCGGGGTCATTGTATTCACCGTAACAAGTACCAAAAATTGCTACCTTGAATTTACTGTCGTTGGCCTCATCAGAAAAACGCTTAGTAAGTGTCTTCGAGTTATATTTTGGAATAACAGCATCTTCATGTATGTCTAGCAATTTACCTGTAAATTTTCTGATCAATGCGTTATTGTTGGACCAATTAACAATAGATGTAATTACTGGTATTGAAGCAACAGCTCCTACTTTTCGTGGTGTAGTTAAAACCTTATGTGATCTTTTAACGTTGCCCTTTTTAAACTGTAAAGCCTTTGCTCTTAGCATTAGGTGGGGAAAGTCAACGTTCCATTCGTGTGGAGGTACGTATGGACATTTAGTCATGTAACACAAGTCACATAAGTAGCACTCATCAACTACCTTTTTGTAGTCCGATTTTTTTACCCCGTCTACCTCAAATGTTTCAGACCCATCTATCAAATCAAACAGTGTTGGAAATGAGATACACAAACTAACGCACCTTCTACAGCCATGACATATGTCAAACACTCTCTCTAATTCATTGTTTAGTGAGTCTTCGTTGTAGTAATCTTTATCTTTCCAGTTTATTGGGTGTCTAGTTGGGGGCTCAAGATTTCCTTCACGCTTTTTATTCATAAGAAAAAAAGTGCTATGTTTGTGATTGCCATGAGCATAAACTCATGGCCGGTATAGTTATTTTTATAAACTATCTAAAGCTTTTTGATAGCGATTTGCATGCGAGCGTTCAGCCTTGGCCAGTGTTTCGAACCAGTCTGCAACCTCATCGAAACCCTCTTCTCTGGCTGTTTGTGCCATACCAGGATACATGTCAGTGTATTCATGAGTTTCACCATGAATTGCACTTGCAAGCATTTCACTCACTTCATTTGCCGGCATGTCTGTTCCAGGATCCCCGACACCTCCATCAATAAGGTGCTCCATATGTCCATGCGCGTGACCAGTCTCGCCTTCAGCTGTTGACCTAAACAGTGCAGATATATCAGGCTCTCCCAATATATCGCACTGGTTTGCAAAATACAGATAACGCCTATTTGCTTGTGACTCTCCTGCAAATGCATCTTTTAAGCATTGCTCAGTTTTACTGCCTTTTAGTGACATCTTTTGCTCCTGTTTGTTGACAAAATTAATAAAATATAAGTATATAAGTATATAAGTTTAATGATGTTAACACAATAACATTCTTACTTTTTGTAGTGTTATTAACTAAAAACTTATTTAAATAACCAAACCAAAATAGCTATTTATGGAATCACAAAAAAAAGGGGCGCTAGCGCCCCTTTTTCTAGTACTTTTTATTACTACAGTAAAGGAATTATCATAATAGCAACAATGTTGATGATCTTAATTAGTGGGTTAATTGCTGGTCCTGCAGTGTCCTTATATGGGTCACCTACAGTGTCTCCAGTCACAGCCGCTTTGTGTGCATCAGAACCCTTTCCACCAAAATTTCCATCCTCTATATATTTCTTGGCGTTGTCCCATGCCCCTCCACCAGTAGTCATAGAGACTGCAACAAATATTCCGGTTGTAATCGACCCTATCAATAGACCTCCCAATGCTTCGGCACCTAATAACAGACCAACTAGAACAGGGAAAAGAATTGGCAACATAGATGGCAAAATCATTTCTTTTATTGCGGACTTAGTAAGCATATCAACAGCCTTAGAGTAGTCAGGTTTTTGCGAATAGTCCATAATGCCTGGCATCTCCTTAAATTGGCGCCTCACCTCTTTAACAATATCGCCAGCTGCACGACCAACAGCCTCCATAGCCATTGCTCCAAACAGGTAAGGAACTAAGCCACCTAGAAATAGTCCAATAATTACTCTGTGGTCTGACAAATCAAAAAATACTTTTGTATCTCCGCCTAATGAGTTAGTGAAGTCAGCAAACAATACCAATGCCGCCAAACCAGCAGAGCCAATAGCGTAGCCCTTGGTTACCGCTTTAGTTGTATTGCCAACAGCATCTAGAGGGTCTGTAATGTTGCGCACATCTTCGGAAAGCCCTGCCATCTCTGCAATGCCGCCCGCATTATCTGTAATAGGCCCGTAAGCATCTAATGCTACAATCACTCCTGTCATTGAAAGCATAGCTGTGGCTGCAATCGCAATAGCATACAAACCACCTAAAGCGTTAGCGCCCCAGATACTTGCACATACAGCAAGAATTGGAATGGCTGTGGATTTCATGGATAAACCCAAACCAGCTATTACATTGGTACCGTCTCCAGTAAGAGAGGACTCAGCAATGTGCCTAACTGGAGAATATTCAGTTGAAGTGTAGTATTCTGTTACAACCACCATAACAGCTGTCAGGACTAAACCAATTAGAGACGCATAAAACAGATTCATGTCCATGCCCATTTGAACAGTAACAAAATAAAAAGCAATCGCTGCTAGAACTGCAGAAACTATTAAACCTTTGTAGAGTGCGCCCATAATAGAGCCGCCATCAGATACTTTAACAAAGAATGTACCAATGATTGATGCAATAATAGAGACAGCACCTAGAGCTAACGGGTAAAGGATTGCTCCATCGCCAAGTTTTAGAACGCCAGCAAGCATCATTGTAGCAACAATTGTTACAGCATAGGTTTCGAATAAGTCTGCTGCCATACCTGCACAGTCGCCAACATTGTCACCGACATTATCGGCAATTACTGCTGGATTACGTGGATCATCTTCAGGTATTCCAGCCTCTACTTTTCCTACTATATCAGCACCAACATCGGCACCCTTAGTAAAGATGCCTCCACCTAAACGTGCAAATATTGAGATTAGTGAACCACCAAATGCGAGTCCAATTAATGCGTGTAGCGCATCTTTCTCAACAACACCGTAATACATTAATCCGGCATAAAAACTAGAAACACCTAGTAACGCCAAACCGACAACCAGCATACCGGTTACTGCGCCACCCTTGAAGGCGACCTGAAATGCGGGGTTCATGCCTTTTTTTGCAGCTTCAGCGGTACGGGAATTAGATTTAACCGATACATTCATACCAATATATCCGGTAGCACCAGAAAGGACTGCTCCAATTAAAAATCCGAGTGCAACTAAGTAACTAAGTGCTTGAGAGATGATAACCATAAGCACAACACCAACTATCCCAATAGTTGTGTATTGTCGATTCAGATAAGCACTGGCACCCTGAGAAATTGCATCTGCTATTTCTTTCATTTTATCTGTGCCCTCAGGCTGCTTATTAATCCAAGTTATTGTGAATAGGCCGTATATAACGGCTATGATTGATGAACCAATAGCAAGTGTAAGTATTTCCATAACTTTTTGTCCCCTTTATATAGTGTATAAATAATCAGTCACCGATTATAGAATAGTTATGTTGAAAATAATATAATAAATTAATGAAAATTTAAACTATGAAAAGTATTAATAGTGGTGACTACAATTTTTATGGTGTTTGTGTAACTTTTCATTACATTATTACCGTATAGAGTTTGCTGCACTTTGAAATTGTCTATACAACAAATTTAGTCCGATAATTTATTGTTACCGTACCTTGCGACTTCCTCTTTATCATCGGACTTAGGTTTTGAAAAAAACTTATTAATCATTGGAATAAAAAAATCTAACCCTTCATTATCGTAACTAGGGTCAAAACAATTTTGATCATAAATGTGACAAAATCGCACAGCATCTTCATACCATATGTTGGATTGGAACTGGTCTCTAGCATTTCTGTCGCCGCCACAGTGGTGTGCATAGTAGTACATTTGGAATACCCCATGGTGCTTAACAATCCAATAAACTTTTTCGGACACAAAAGGTCGCAGAATAGCTGCCGCCATTTCTGAATGTGAGTATGTGGCCAATTCGTCACCTATATCATGAAACAAAACAGCCATCACAATCTCTAAAGGCTCCCCAGCACGATGAGCTCTAGTCGCCCCTTGTAGAGAATGGTCCAGTCTAGAAATTTGATAACCAGACAAGCTACCGTTCAGTTTAGTTAGTGCATCTATCAATCTATCTGCTAGTTCAGATTTGTATTGCAATTCAAGTTCATCCAGAAATGCATATTCCTTCGCAGTTCCTTCCTCCATTTTAGTAAAACTGACCTTTTGCATAACTATAAACGTGTGTACTATTTGTTTGACAATATAGATATAACTTTACACTATGTTGAAATAGCTTGAGAAATAATTAATTACTTAGTCAAGGGCGCTACTTGGTATAACAGTGAGGCCTGTTTCTAGTCGAAGAAGCCGTCCATATGGAGCTCAGTTAACTCACTAAAGCCGCCAATACATTTTCCATCAATTACGATCTGAGGGACGGTTCTAGCTCCGTCTGTTACTTTAGAAAATTCGGCCAACAAGGATCTGTCAGTATCAATCATCTTCACTTCAAAAGGCAGGTCCCATTTTGTCAGTAGATCTTTAGCCTTTACACAAATTGGACAAGTGTTCGTTGAGTAGACTACAATATTCATTGCAGTGCCCCGACTACTAAATCTCCCATCTCGCTAGTTCCAACAACCTTGTCTCCTTTTGAAGCTATATCTTTTGTACGATACCCTTGATCAAGAACTTTATTCACCGCAGCATCAATCTTTTCAGCAATTCCAAGCTGATTAAAAGAGTAACGCAACATCATGGATACAGAAAGAATTGTGGCTAGTGGGTTTGCCAGATCTTGTCCGGCAATATCTGGGGCCGACCCATGTATCGGCTCATACATTCCATAATTATTCTTATTTAGAGATGCCGAAGGTAGCATTCCTATAGACCCAGTTAACATGGCTGCACAGTCAGAAAGAATGTCGCCAAACAAGTTAGAGGTTACCATTACATCGAACTGCTTAGGTGCACGCACTAATTGCATTGCGGCATTGTCAGCATACATATGTGTCAACTCTACATCGGGGTAGTCTTTAGCAACCCCTTCCATAACTCCACGCCAAAACTCTCCTATCTCCAAAACATTAGCTTTATCTACAGAGCAAACACGCTTATCCCTTTTTTGTGCAATCTGGAATGCTGAGTGTCCGATCCTTTCAATTTCTGATTGATAGTATGTTGCAGTATTGAAGCCATACATCTGGCCATCCTTTTCTATAATGCCGCGAGGCTGGCCAAAATAAATACCGCCAACAAGTTCGCGAACTATCATCAAGTCAAGGCCTGAAACTACCTCCTCTTTTAAAGTTGAGGCTGATGCAAGTTGAGGATATAGTATTGCAGGTCTAAGGTTGGAAAATAAGTCCATCTCTGCTCTTAGCCCTAATAGTCCTTTCTCTGGCCTTAAATCTCTATCTAAAGACTCCCACTCATAGCCTCCTACAGCACCCAAAAGTATAGAGTCACACTGATGAGCAGCATCCAGTGTCTCTTGAGGCAAAGGAGATCCGGTCTCATCATAGGCGCTACCGCCTACCAGTCCATGCACCAACTCCATGCTCAAATTGAAATCTGTATTCAGGCGCTCAATCACCTTTAGTGCTTGAGCTACAATCTCTTTCCCTATGCCGTCACCAGGCAGTACTAATACTTTTGACATATGGCTCCATGTCGGAAACTAAAAAACATATATTTTACTTTACCCTATAATTATTAACCATAAAATTATCTCTTAGAAAGATCAAAATAATGGTCTATTATTTAACTTTTTACATCTCTACCATCTCAAATTCTGCCTTAGATGCTCCGCAATCCGGACATACCCAATCATCGGGCACGTCGTCCCATTTAGTTCCGGGATTAATTCCATCTTCTGGAGAGCCAAACTCTTCGTCATACTCCCAGCCACATATAATGCATTGATATTTCTTCATTTTTAGTTACTTTTATAATTAAGTTGTATAGTTACAATTAGTAAATTAAAGGCTATCTGCATTCTTAGAAAGGTATGCAGCTATCCCTTCCGGCGATCTCTCTATACCATCATCTCCCTTTTTCCATCCCGCAGGGCACACTTCACCACTCTGTGTATTGAAATCAAGAGCATCAACCATTCTCAACATTTCATCGACATTTCTACCCAACTGTAGATCATTAACAACTTGATGTCTAATTATGAAATCCTCATCGATTAAGAAAGATCCTCTTAAGGCTACACTATTTTTTGGATGCACTATCCCATATGATTCCATTATTGAATGATCTACATCTGACACAAGTGTGAAGTCAATTACACCAATCCCTCCATTATTAATAGCGGTATTTCTCCAAGCACTATGTGTATACTGAGAATCTATCGAAATTCCAATCAACTCAACGCTACGCTCTTTAAATTCACCTACCCTACTATTATGAGCCAAAATTTCAGATGGACAAACAAAAGAGAAATCAAGAGGATAAAAGAAGATCACTATCTTATTACCTTTCAAGCTAGATAGTTGAAAATTATCCACAATTGAGCCACTTGCCAAAACAGCTGTAGATGTAAAATCAGGCGCTTGTTTAGTCACTAATACACTCATATTTCTCCTAATAATTATAACAATAACGATAATTATACTAACCTTTATCTATTCCATTTGTTAATATCAATCCCATAAATAATAAGGATTTGTGTTGTTATTAATACAATATAAGAAAGTGTAAAATACCGCTATGATTAAAATTTTTAACACACTTAGCAAGAAAAAAGAAGTACTCAAACCTATACATGGCGACCATGTAGGGATCTATGTTTGTGGGATGACCGTTTACGACTATTGCCATATGGGGCATGCTAGGGTGTTAGTGATGTTTGACATAATCTCTAGACATCTTAGACGTAACTTCAAGAGCGTGAACTATGTTAGAAATATTACTGATATTGACGACAAAATCATTAAACGAGCTGTTGAAAATAATGAAGATATTTCCACCTTAACTGAAAGATTCATAGTTGCAATGCATGAAGACGAAGTAGCTCTTGGTAACCTTGAGCCTGACATTGAACCACGCGCCACAGACTCTATTGATCAGATGCTTTACATGATCAAATCATTAATTGACAAAGGTATAGCGTACCAGGGCCATAATGGGGACATATATTACTCGGTAAGAAATTTCGATAATTATGGCAAGCTTAGCGGAAAAAATCTTGATGAACTTGAGGCAGGTGCGCGTGTTGATGTTGAATCTGACAAGAAAGACCCGCTAGACTTTGTGCTATGGAAAATGGCAAAACCGAATGAGCCAAAATGGTCCTCTCCTTGGGGAGATGGAAGGCCTGGTTGGCATATTGAGTGTTCAGCAATGTCTACTCATCACTTAGGTAACAATTTTGATATACATGGGGGTGGTTCCGACTTAACCTTTCCTCATCACGAAAATGAAATTGCTCAATCTGAGGGGGCAAATGAATGCTCATTTGTAAACACATGGATGCATCTAGGGTTCGTTAATCTTGACAATGAAAAAATGAGTAAGTCTCTGAATAATTTTTTTACCATAAGGACAGTTCTGGAAAATTATGATGGTGAAACTCTTCGCTACTTCATAATGAGCAGTCACTACCGATCCCCGCTAAATTTTAGTGATGAGAGCCTTGAAAACGCTAAAACAGCTTTAACACGCTTGTATACATCCATCAGAGGCATAAATGCTAGTGACGCGGCAATGGACCAAGTTTCAATGCGCTTTGATTTTGAGAGTCGCTTCAACGCGGCACTTGATGATGATTTTAATACCCCTATCGCCCTAAGTATCCTTTTTGAAGTTGCAAAATTAGTAAACACCGAAAGAAAAAAAGACGAAGATCAAGCTGGTGCTCTAGCTCAATTACTTATAAAATTAGGCGGCTATTTAGGTATTTTGAAATCTATACCAGAGGAATATCTACAGCAAGGTTCAAGAATTTCTGACGAAGAAATTGAGGAAAAAATTAAACAACGTGAGGAGGCAAGAATCAAAAAAGATTTCAACCTGTCAGACCAGATCCGTGACGAACTTGCACAGATTGGTATTGTCCTTGAAGATAGCTCAACTGGGACATCTTGGCGCAAAGCTTAATAACAAACTAAATCTTCAGTTACACTACTACAATTGGCAAGCCAGAATAACCCTAAAACTCACTTTTTGTAACTATAAAATGATTGATTGGCAAAAAATAGATACTATCTTATTAGACCTTGACGGAACACTTCTTGACCTTAACTATGATTTACATTTTTGGCTAGAATATGTTCCACTCATATACTCAAAAAGTCACAACATTAGCCATAAGTCGGCAAAGGATAAAATTATTCCAATACTTAAGTCTGAGATGGGTAAGCTTAATTGGTATTGCCCTTATTACTGGGGTGACAGGCTTGGACTAGATATCTTAAAACTAAAGATTGAATTATCTCATATGATTCAAGTATTGCCATACGTAGAAGATTTTCTTAACGAGGCAAGGGCACAAAATAAAAAAATTATCTTGGCAACAAATGCACATAGAAAAACAATAAATATTAAAATGGATATTGCAAATCTTGAAGGCTATTTTGATGGCATTATTTCTTCTCATGATTATGGCGCTGCTAAACAAGAACAAAGGTTTTGGTCTAAACTTACTGCAGAGATAAAACTTAACAAGGATAGTACTATATTTTTTGATGACTCAAAAGATGTCTTGGAGTCGGCAAGACAGTTTGGTATAAAACACATTGTAGCCATTAGTAAACCAAGTTCAGAAATAGCCTCTAAGAAAGTTGAAGGCTTTGTAAATATTGAAAATTTCAACAATGTGCTACCTAGAATATAACATTTCAGTCAATCCGTTATCTAAAATAATGAATCTTTAGTGTATAATAATTAGACTTTTCTAATATATAATACTTGTCAAATGTGATAGGTAAATGCTAAACACAAGATCTAGTCATTCAACTTTAATTTAATCTAAATTATCCATGTTAAAAATAGGCATACTTTCTGATACACACGGGGTCGTGCACCCTGGCATTGTTGAATTAATTAAAAATTGTGATATTGCTATTCATGCTGGTGATATTGTTGACATAGATGTGATCCATAAACTAAATCCGAAACAAAAAGTTGTTGCAGTACAAGGTAACAATGATGCACATATATCTTGCTTTGAAGAGGTTGAAACTCTAGAACTACCGGGCGGCAAATTGGTAGTAGAACACGGACATAAGCACGGGCATCATCAACCGAGCCACGATTCCCTTAGATCGACATATCCAGATGCAAAAATTATTGTCTACGGGCACACTCATAAACAAGTAATAGACACTGAGCACACGCCATGGGTAATTAACCCTGGGGCAGCTGGAGACATTAGAAACTATGGCAGTGCGAAATGCTTAACTATAAATATAAACAGTCCGGATGACTGGGATCTTAAGTCACATAAATTCTATTAATATCTCATAAGGGATAGTGAAAATATCACTAATAGACACTTGCAATTAGTGGTTAAAACGTTATGATTAAGCGCTGAAAATATTTAGCTTCTGTTAGGTATTTCTTTTTGAAATTTGGAGAATATATGAAAAATGCATTCTATGCTCAGTCGGGTGGCGTTACTGCTGTAATTAACTCATCTGCTTGTGGCGTAATTGAAACAGCACGCAAGCACCCAGATAAGATTGGTACTGTGTATGCAGGACTAAACGGTATTATAGGTGCGCTAACTGAAAACCTAATAGATACATCTAAAGAGACCAATGCTGATATTGCGGCATTAAAACACACACCGTCTGGAGGCTTTGGATCTTGCCGCTACAAGATGAAATCACTTAAAGAAAATAAGGCTGAATATGAAAGACTAATTGAAGTTTTTAAGGCTCATGATATAGGATATTTTTTCTACAATGGTGGTGGCGATTCTGCTGATAC
>LWDU01034362.1_pt1 | contig 42911 bp, 43 predicted proteins | sample 727161 | NCBI WGS metagenome assembly LWDU01 (sample SAMN04566230, study PRJNA314399) | hydrothermal vent metagenome | isolation source: deep sea hydrothermal plume seawater | place: Mexico: Gulf of California, Guaymas Basin | collected 2004-07-11
AAATTAGCTATGAGTGCTGAAGATATTTCTGTAGGTAACATAATAGACATTATAGATGGACGTGTAGCACTTACAGTATGCGTAGAAGAAGGAGTCCATACCAATTGTAGTTTAGTATCTATGTGCCCTTCTCAAAGTAATTGGCAAATTATTAATACTGTAGTATGTGACGCTCTAAATTCAGTTAGTATAGAAGAAATGGCAAAGCCATTTAAAGATCAAACTAAATTTAAGTATAAACAGGATAAAATTAATTTAAGTATGAATAATAGAATGGTTTAGAAAAAATATGGCAATAGATACAGAAACTATTAATGCAGTTGAAAAAGCGACTAAAGACTATAAGTACGGTTTTGTAACGGATATAGAAACAGAATTTGCTCCAAAAGGCCTAAGTGAAGATATAGTAAGATATATTTCAAGTAAAAATGATGAGCCTGAATGGCTTTTAGAATGGAGATTACAAGCTTATAGTAAATGGCTTAAGATGACTAAAGAAGATCCTAAATGGGCAAATATTCATTTTCCAGAAATAGATTTTCAGGATGCTTATTATTATGCGGCTCCTAAAACAGATGCAGAAAAACCTAAAAGTTTAGATGAAATTGATCCAGAAATATTAAGTACATATAATAAATTAGGTATACCAATAAGAGAACAAGAAATGTTAGCCGGAATTGTAGGTTCAGGAAATGTTGCAGTAGATGCAGTGTTTGATTCTGTTTCTGTTGCAACAACATTTAAGTCTAAATTATCTGAATTAGGTATAATCTTTTGTCCAATTTCTGAAGCTGTAAAAAAACATCCAGACTTAGTAAAAAAATATTTAGGTTCTGTCGTTCCACAGACAGATAATTTTTATGCGGCATTAAATTCTGCAGTTTATTCTGATGGATCTTTTGTTTATATTCCTAAGGGAGTGCGATGCCCTATGGATTTAAGTACTTATTTTAGAATTAATGCTGCTGAAACGGGTCAGTTTGAAAGAACGTTAATTATAGCTGATAAAGGGTCATTTGTTTCTTATTTAGAGGGATGTACTGCTCCTATGAGAGATGAGAATCAATTACATGGTGCTGTGGTTGAGCTTATAGCTTTAGATGATGCAGAAATAAAGTACGCTACTGTGCAAAATTGGTATCCAGGTGATGAAAATGGTAAGGGTGGAATATATAATTTTGTAACAAAACGAGGTGCTTGTAGAGGAAAAAATTCTAGAATTTCATGGACGCAGGTGGAAACAGGATCTGCAATCACTTGGAAATACCCTTCTGTGCTTCTTCAAGGCGATAATTCAGTAGGAGAGTTTTATTCAGTTGCTATTTCAAATAATAAACAACAGGCAGATACGGGAACAAAAATGATACATATAGGACGTAATACAAAGTCTACTATTATATCAAAAGGAATATCTGCAGGTTATGGACAACAAACCTATAGAGGTTTAGTGAGAATGCAAGCAGGTGCTGAAAATGCAACTAATTTTTCACAGTGTGATTCTTTATTAATCGGAAATAATTGTGGGGGACATACTGTACCATATATAGATTCTAAGAATTTTAGTGCAGAAGTAGCACATGAGGCAACTACTTCAAAGATTAGTGACGAACAGCTTTTCTATTGTCAGCAAAGAGGTTTAAATCCTGAAGAAGCTGTTGCACTGATAGTAAATGGGTTTTGTAAAGAAGTTTTAAAAAAGCTACCCATGGAGTTTGCTGTTGAGGCACAAAAACTCTTAGAAGTTAGTCTCGAAGGATCCGTTGGGTAAATTCTAATTTAGAAGAGGTATTAAGATATTGACGATTGCATTAGAAATTAAAGATTTACACGTTGAAATTAGTGATAAAGAAATTCTTAAAGGAGTGTCTTTAAACATAGAGCATGGAGAAATGGCAGCAATTATGGGGCCAAATGGAGCAGGTAAATCAACTTTGGCTTCGGTATTGGCAGGTAAAGAAGGATATACTATTACCAGTGGTTCTATTAAATATTTGGGAAAGAATCTTTTAGATATGCCAATAGATGAAAGGGCAGCAGCAGGAGTATTTTTAGCTTTTCAATATCCTGTTGAGATACCTGGAGTAGCAACTTCTGCTTTTGTTAGGACTGCGTTGAATGCTCAGAGAAGACATAGAGGAGAATCAGAATTAGATGGGATAGAATTTCTTAAATTAGCGAGAGAAAAAGCTAAAGAGTTAGAAATGAGTGAAGATTTTTTCCAAAGGGAGGTAAATGTAGGTTTTTCAGGTGGAGAAAAAAAACGAGCAGAAATTTTTCAGATGTCTATGTTGTCCCCTACTTTAGCTATTTTAGATGAAACAGATTCTGGATTAGATATTGATACTTTAAAAATAGTTGCGGCAGGAATTAATAATTTACGTAGTGATAAATTATGTGGAATAGTTATTACTCATTATCAAAGACTTCTTGAGCATTTAAAACCCGATACTATTCATATATTAGCGGATGGCAAAATAGTAAAAACTGGAGATAAATCATTAGCAATATTATTAGAAGAAAAAGGCTATCAAGGAATTATTGAAGCAGCATAGATAATGACAAATAGTTCAAATATAAAAAACAGATATTATCAATCATATAATGATAATCAGTCTTTACTTCCAGGATTAGAGCTTAGTTGGATTAAGAGATTAAGAGATGATGCTATTACGCAATTTAATCAAGATGGTTTTCCAGATAAAAATGTTGAGGAATGGAATGTTCATCCATGTAAAGGTTTAAGTGATACATTTTATGACCCTTGCCAAGAAAATAATTATGAGATAGATGTTAAATCAATAGAAAAAAAAGATTCTAATTGTTTGATAAGGGTAATATTTTTAAATGGTAAGGTTATAAATATAGAACATGATACATTGCCTGCAGGCATTAAAGTAAATACTTTAAGTTTTTACCTCAAAAATAATCCGGAATTTCTTAAAGGAAAAATTAAGTCAGCTAATGAATACTCTGAAGTTCGTTTATCTAATATTATAGATAGCAGACCTCAAAGTATTGTTGCACTTAATACTGCATTTCATGAAGATGGAGCTATAATACATATAGATAAAAATATAGAAGTTCCTGGTTTCATAGAGTTGCTTCATTTAGGAGAGTGTGAAGAAAACACAATGAAGCATATAAGGTCTGTTATTTTTTTAGATAAAGCCTCTAAGTGTGAAGTATTAGAGAATATTAAACAACATAAGAATAATAATGTAGTATTCACATCTAATGTGACAGATGTACATGTATCAGAAGGGGCTTCATTATCATTTGTTCGATTCATAGAAGGCAATAGTAAAAATTTACATATCAATAATGTTCACGTTCAGCTTGATAAAGATTCTAAATTTATTAGCACTTCATTAATAAATTCGAAAGGGCAAGCTAGAGCTGAAACTAGGGTAAATTTATTAGGAGAAAATTCTTCGTCAAAGATTAATATATTAATGATGGGAACTAATAACTCATTACAAGAGTCATTAACAAAGGTAAAACATTCTACTAAAAACACAAAAAGCGATCAAATTATTAGAATAATTTTAGATGAAAATTCTAGAGGTTCTTTTCAAGGGAAAATTAGAGTAGACGTAGGAGCTGATGGAACATTAGCAAATATGTCAGGGAAAAGTTTATTATTAAGTGATAACGCCAGAGTAAATTCTAAGCCTGAATTAGAAATATTAGCAGATGATGTAAGATGCTCTCATGGAGTAACAGTTGGAAGCTTAAATGCAGAGCAACTTTTCTATTTACGTTCTAGAGGCATTCCAGAAAATGAGGCTAGAAAATTGTTAATAAATTCTTTTGGAAATGTGATTATCAATAATATTAGCACAAATCTAGCAAAAAGAGCCAAAAATTTGATGCTAGAAGATAGTAATAAAAATGATTAAAACTCAAACTAATAAAGAAGCAGATATAAAGTCTGATTTTCCTATTTTTAAGAATAATGATATAATTTATTTAGATAGCGCGGCAAGTGCGCAAAAACCAAATTTAGTCATTAATTCTATAAATGATGTTTATTCTAATTATTATGCAAATATTAATAGAGGTGTTTATACGCTTAGCCAAATTGCTACCGATAAGTATGAAGACGCAAGAGAAGTTGTTAAAGAATTTATAAATGCAGAGTCTTCTAAAGAAATCATTTTTGTAAGAGGGGCAACAGAAGCAATAAATTTAGTTGCATCGTCAGTCTCAGAAATAAAGCTTAAAAAAAATGATGAAATAATACTTTCACGTTTGGAGCATCATTCAAATATAGTGCCATGGCAAATTTCTGCTAAAAAATACGGAGCAAAGATAAAAATTGCTGAATCAGATGAAAACGGGAATGTTAGTTATGAAGCGGTAATGAAAAAAGTGAGTCCTAAAACTAAATTTATATGTATCACTCATATTTCTAATGCATTAGGAACAATTTTACCAGTTAAGGAAATTTGTACAGAAGCTAAATCAAGAGGAATTTATACACTTATAGATGGCTGTCAAGCAGCACCGCTGTTAGGAATTGATGTACAAGATTTAGGTTGTGATTTTTATGTTTTTTCTGGTCATAAAACTTATGGACCAACAGGAATTGGAGTCTTGTATGGAAGAAAGGAGATTTTATCTGAAACTCCTCCATATCAAGGCGGAGGAGATATGATAGATAGAGTCACTTTTGAACATACTACTTATGCTGATATCCCCAGCAAGTTTGAGGCAGGAACTCCTAATATCGCCGGTGCAATTGGTTTAGGAGAGGCATTGAAATGGATGAAGAAAATAGGCATGAAAAATATACATAAACATTCACAAAAAGTTATTAGTGATGGTTTAAATATTTTAGGCAATATAAAAGGGATAAGAATAATTGGTGAGCCAAATAATAGAGGTGGTGTTATATCTTTCTTATATAAAAATATCCACCCTCATGATATGGGAACACTTTTAAATTCATATAATATTGCAGTTAGAACTGGACATCATTGTGCTCAACCTACAATGGATCGTTATAAAATATCTTCTACAGTGAGGGCATCTATAGGCTATTATAATACTAAAAGTGATTTTGAAGCATTAGCTGAAGGTATTTTAAAAGTAAGTAAAGTTTTTGAAAAAAATTAATATAATGATTATATTTTAAATCTATAAAAGAGCTAATTTTTGTGTTATAATTTTTTTATTAAAGTAAAGTAAAGGTTTTATTAAGTGGATATAAGCGAAAAAGATTCTAAAAATGTTATTAACGATTCAATAATCGAAGCTTTAGGAACAGTATATGATCCTGAAATACCAGTAAGTATATGGGAACTGGGGTTAGTATACAATATTGATATAGATGATAAATTTAATGTAGTGATTACCATGACTTTGACAACGCCTAATTGTCCAGAGGCTGAAACTATTCCAGATAGAGTTGCGGAAGCTGTTTCAAAATGTACAGATGTAGGTGATGTAAGGGTGGAAATTGTATGGGAGCCAACTTGGACTCAAGATAATATGAGCGAAGCAGCTAGATTAGAATTAGGATTTTAAAGGAAGTAAAGATGAACAAATTATCTAAACCGCGCCCAGAAATGATTACTATCACAAGTAAAGCATTAGCAAGAATAAAAGCTATTTTAGAAAAAGCTCCAGAAAACACTCTAGGAGTCAGGTTTGGTGTAAAAACTGGTGGTTGTTCAGGTATGACTTATGATGTCACTTATGCTTCGGAAGAGAAAGCAACTGATGAAAAGATAATAAAAGAGAATATAAATATATATATAGATGCTGCGGCAACTTTGTTCTTAATTGGGTCTGAGGTAGATTGGAATCAAGATAAACTACAATCTAGTTTCACTTTTAATAATCCAAATGAGTCAGCTAGATGTGGTTGTGGAGAGTCATTTACGGTTTAATTTATATTTTCTTTGAAAGAAATATCGCAAGTTTTGTAATAGTTTTAATCCCATGAGTCATAACTTTAAAACCTTTGGCATCTTCAGCATTATGCTTAAGTGCAATGTTTTTATGTTCAATTTCTTCATTTCTAAATTTTGAAATTAATTGCAAAAGCTCTTTTTCTTGATTGTTATTTTTGAGTTCTTCTTGTTGAGATTTGTAGTGTTCATCAATTACTTCTTCTACAGCAACTGTACATGCCATTGCTGCTTTACGATCTATCATAGCAGTAGTAATTCCTAATATATAACCTCCTAAACTCCAGAAGGGAGAAAGGGCTGTTGGTCTTATTCCTCTATCCACAAGCATTTTATTAAATACTTCCAAATGCTTTAATTCTTGTTGCGCCATTTTTTGTATTGTCTTATCATTTTTTAAAATAGCTAATTGACCTTCATATATTCGTTGTGCTCCAAATTCCCCAGCTTGATTTACTCTTATCATATCAGCAATTAGATTATTCTTAGATTTTTTAGTTATTAGATTTTTTGTCATATTACTTATTTTTTTATAATTTGTTTAATAGTTAATATAGTTAAAATTATTAAAGAAACCAGTCCATATATAAAACTCCATTGAACTAGAGTTACGCCAAGTACCTTGGGAGATATATGATCACAGGCTGCAACTGGCGAGCTATTTAACGCATTTTTTAATTCTTCTTTTAAACTTCCTATATTTTCAGTCATACCAGAGCATTCTAACGAAGCTGCCCACCATTGCAATTCTACTCCTATATGCCAGAAACTGATTGAAACGGTATATAATAGGCAGCAACATATTAAAATGGCTATTATATTTTTATCATAAAAGACAAGTCCTAATACACTTATTACAATTATAATAGCGAATCCATATCTTTGAAGCATGCATAAGTGGCAAGGATGGTAACCTAATATGTATTGTAAAAAAAAAGCAATTAAAAGAGCTAATATAGAAACTATTAAAGCAATGAGGATCGGGTGTGTAATAAAATTTTTATTATTTATATCCATCCTTAAAAATATAACCAACTAAATACTATTATAATAATAATTCCTAATATAAAAGTAACAAAACTAAAGTACTTATCAATAAATTTTTTAGCCGTATCTCCAAATATTCTAATTATGCCTGTTAATATAAAAAAGCGTGCCCCTCTAGAAGTTAAGGATGCTAAAATAAAAGTGATTAGATCTAAGTGCATTACACCAGAAGAGATGGTTATTAATTTATAGGGTATAGGGCTAAATCCAGCTATAAAAACTATTAGAGCCCCCTCTTCATTATAATTTTTTTCTAATAAATTAAATTGATTTTCTAGATGGTAGAACTCAATAATTGTCTGACCTATCGTGTCCCATAAAAAAATACCTATAAAATACCCAAATATTCCCCCTAATACTGAAAAGAAAGTAGCTATTAGAGCTAATCTGATCCATTTTAATGGCCTTGATAGGGTCATAGGTAAGAGTAATAAATCTGGCGGGATTGGGAAAAAAGAACTTTCTAAAAAAGCAATAGCTCCAAGAAATATTTCTGCTTTTGGTTTGGCAGATATGAGTAAAATTTTATTATATAGATTCTTTAAGAGCATTTTTATCTTTATTTTTATATCGATCAGCACTTTAATGTCGGCAGTTTTATTTGTATAGTGTATTAAATATTTGAAATAACATGCATAATTATCTATAACATAAAAGATGTTTATATGGAGAATAATTTGTTTAAAATATTTTTATTAATAATATTTGTTTTATATTCTCACTTTGCTTATTCTGGTCCTTTTTCAGATTTTAAAGCGGGGGCAGATTTGTCAGAAGAACTTACTTCTAGTCCTACTTCGAAAAGAAACGAACCTAGCTCTGATAGTATAGGGCAAGCAAGCGATGCACTTGATCCTAGAAATTCAGAAGTATGGAATGATTTACAAAATCAATTACTAGGTAAAGATGCAAAAGTTTCTTTTGTAGATGATATTAAACTCATAAAGTTCCTTTAATAGTTACATTGCCCAAAAGGTTGCACAATTTTAAGAAATTTATTTTGTTGATAGAAAATAATCCAATTCAACAAGTAATTTCATTAAAACCATACAGAGCCATAGAAGCATTAGGAATGAATGTTAGATTAGAGGATGATTCGCCTATTAGAGCAGTTATTTTGGATAAGGATGGAAACTGGAATGTAGGTTCAAAAATGGTTTTTGTAGCTAATGCTGGGGGATGTTCTACTCCGGCCTGTGATCCTGCAATAGAGGTTTGTGAACCTGGAATAGTAGGTAAAATAGCCGTTAAAGAATATGAAAGAGAAGCAGGTGCTCAAAGAATAAAATTAAAAATTACACATCCAATGGAAACTGGGTTTGTAGTAGATGTAGATGGAGAAATTATTCCAGAATATTTTGTTAAGACAATACATGTGGATGATAGAGACGGACCAATAGCGGATATTATTACATATGCAGCTTTATCTTCTGATCCAGTTATATTATTAGATCTTCCTGAGAAAGGACAGAGTGTTCGTATTCATGTTGTGGATTCTCATGGCTTAGAATTCTTTTCATATGAAAAAGATACTACTATGTAATGCAATATTTTAAAAATATTGTTTTTTGTTTAGTTTTTTTTAATACTTTTCAAGCATTATCTGAAAACAATTTTCATATACTACCAATTGAAATATCGAAGAATATTTATGTATTTTTTGGAGATGAAAACGATGTAAATAATAAGAATGGTGGAGCAATAAGTAATACTGGTTTTATAATTGGTGAAACAAGTATACTAGTAATAGATGCGGGCCCAAGTTATTTATATGCGTCAAAAGTTATAGAAATTATTAAATCTTACTCTTCACTTCCAATAAAATATTTAGTAGTTACCCACCATCATCCTGATCATTCATTTGGTCTTTCAAAATTTATAGAAATTGATACGAAAATTATTATGGCCCAATCTGAAATAGATAGATATATAAAATATGGTAATAGATTATTAAGGAAAGCAAAAAATTTAATTGGAGGGGATTGGTTTATTAATACTAATATAGTTACATTTAAGAATGAAAACAAACAATATCCAATAAATCTTAATTTAGGAGGGCGCAGTGTTAGTATAGAACTATATAACCATGGCCATTCAGAAGGCGACTTAATAATTAGGGATATACCTAGCAATATTATATTTGTAGGTGACTTAATTTTTAATGAGAGAGCTCCAACTATACCGCATGCTAATATTAATAATTGGGATCTTTATATTTCTAATCTAATGGATAGAAATTGGGATTATCTAGTTCCCGGTCATGGCAAATTAGTAGAGAAAAAAGAAGAGCTTTTATTAACAAAGTATTGGATTAATTATATAGATAAAATTGCCAAAAAAGCTGCAAAAAATGGAACTAGTCCAGCTGAAATATTTAACGAAGGAATACCTATTCCCCTAAGAAAATATAAACTTGCAAAAGAAACTTGGGTTAGAGACTTACCATTATTAATAAATAAGTATGAATTTGAATAAATTTTTATTGCCCAATTTTTGATTATATATTAGTGATATACTTTAGTACATGAGCCACTGTGGCGAAACTGGTAGACGCGATGGATTCAAAATCCATTTGGGGCAACTCAGTGTCGGTTCGAGTCCGACCAGTGGTACCAAAATAAATAAATTTTATATTTTGACATTGCAAATTAAATGTGTATTTTCCATAAGCTTTTGCATAATACTAAGTATTGAGGAAATTATATTTTGATGGATTTATATTATAGAAATAGTAATAACTTAGAAGTAAAGTCTGATCATTTTGCGGAAGAAAATGGCTCTTTATATGCAGGCAATCATTATTTAGTGGATATGTGGGGATGTAGCTTTTTAGAAAATGATCAAAAAATTAAAAAGTTGCTTATAAGTGCAGCAGAGATAGCTGGAGCTACTATCTTACACGCCCATACACATCATTTTGGAGAAGGGCAAGGAGTTTCAGGAGTAGTTTTATTAGCAGAGTCACATATAAGCATTCATACTTGGCCAGAAAGAAATTTTGTAGCATGTGATATCTTTATGTGTGGGAATACAAATCCTGACTTATCACTGGGATTACTTAAAAAAGAATTTCAACCGAGTAAAATAGATGTAAAAAAAATGAAAAGAGGGCTAGTTAGTCAAGAAACATGACAATATTTAATATAAATAATTTTTTAGACCAATCTAGTTTAGAAACCCCATGTTTAGTAGTGGATTTATCCATAGTTAAAAATTCTTATATTCAATTTAAAAAATATTTTCCTGATAGCCTTATATATTATGCAGTAAAAGCTAATCCCGCTATTGAAATAATTAATTGTTTAAAAAATATTGATTGTAATTTTGATGTTTCTAGTAAAAAGGAAATTGAATTATGCCTTTCTCAATTTATTAATTCCTCTAAATTATCGTATGGTAGCACTATAAAAAAAGATAAAGATATCTTATGGGCATATAATAAAGGAGTAAGATTATTTGCTTTTGATTCATTAGAAGAACTCAATAAAATTGAAAATAACGCCAAGAATTCTAAAGTCTTTTGTCGTTTAGCAGTTCCAAATAAAGGGGCTCATTGGCCTTTATCAAAAAAATTTGGATGCTCTATAAATATGGCTATAGAATTAATGTTGGAAGCAGAAAAGAAAGGCCTGGCTCCAGCAGGTATTTCATTTCATGTGGGCTCACAACAAACTAATATTGATAGATGGAAAGAAGCGCTAAAAATTTGTCATGAAGTTTATTCATATTTAAAAGAAAAAAACATAATATTAGACTTTATTAATATAGGCGGAGGAATTCCTGTTAACTATAGAAATTATAATTTTAATTTAGAGAGCTTTGCAAAAGAATTAAATAATAACATTCATTTTTATTTTAATAAGAACTTGCCAAAAATTATGATAGAGCCAGGAAGGTCTTTAGTTGCTGAAGCAGGAATTATTGAGTCAGAAATCATACTAGTATCCCAAAAAGATTATGTAGATAATAAAAGATGGGTTTATTTAGATATAGGAAGATTTGGTGGTTTAGCGGAAACTGAAGATGAAGCAATTAAATATACAATATTGTCAGTAAAGAAAAATAACCTAAAGACAGGGCCAGTCATAATTGCAGGACCATCATGTGATGGTGCAGATATATTGTATGAAAAAAATAATTATGAGCTTCCATTAAATATAAAATCTGGAGATAAGGTAAGAATACATTCTACAGGTGCATACACATCTGTATATGTTTCAAGTTTCAATGGTTTACAGAAACTTAAAGAGTATTTTATTAATATTACTTAGAATTTATTATTTTTTTTATCCAGCTAGGTAAAATAAATGAGGATCTATGTATATCTTTTGTATAATATTTTGTATTTAATTTTTTGCAAGTTTCTATCATTTTATTTGAATTTATATTCTTAGACATATCTGTTTTTTTTGATGCCCATGCTAAAGCCATATAACCACCAATATATGTTGGCACCACTGTCAAATAAGTTCCTGACAGTTTAAAAGTGTTTTTTAAATATTTGTTTGTATCCTTAAGTTCTTTCTCTTGAAAGAAAGGAACACCATTTTGAAATACAGCGATACCTTTTTCAGAAAGTATATTTTTAATATTTTCATAAAATTTAATTTTAAATAGATTCTTACCTGGTCCTATTGGGTCTGGCCTATCAGCTATGATTAAATCAAAGTAATTTTTATAATTTTTATTATTAATTAGTTTAGATGCATCTTTAATTATCACATTAACTTTAGGGTTGTCTAAGCATCCATGATTTATATTATTTAAATAAAGTTTACTAAGATTTATAACTTCTTCATCTATTTCACATATAGATATGTCTTCTATTTCATCATATTTAAGAACTTCTGCTGCAATAGCGCCATCTCCTCCTCCTATTATTAATACTTTTTTAATTTTTCCGTGAGATAATATAGGAACGTGTGTAAGCATTTCTGAATAACCATGATGATCATACTCAGTAATTTGAACTACTTTATCTAAAGTCATCACTCTACCAAAATATTTTGAATCAAATATTAAAATTTTTTGATACAGGCTATTTTTTTTAATAATTATTTTTTCAATAGCGATATTTTGATTATATTTTTTATATAGATCTTCAGTAAATTTTTTCATTTTATTATCTTTGCAAAATTTACTTTCTTGTGATCCATTGCTTACCCATTTTCCATGTAAACATTGGACGATTATCCAACATTTTTTTGATTTTTGATATATCACCATTAAAAGTTAAAAGTTCATTAATCATAAATTCTGTAACATCAGCCATTGGAAGTTTCTTAGCACTTTTTAATGATATCCACTCAATTTCAACTAATTCATTAGTAGTTTTTATTTTTCCAGTAAGATGTTTTGCATCTGCGATAAAGAATCTTGCGTGGAAACGTATAGGACTAAAAGTTGGTGTGATTGCTCTACCTAGATAAAAAAGTTTAGTTAGATCTGGCTCTAATTCTAATTTTGACATTATAGTTATACCGTTATTATCTTCTTCAAAATTGACTGCTGAAATATTTTTAGATTTTTTACCTAGAATTAAGCCAGTTTCTTCTACAGTTTCTCTTATAGAGGCAATAGCTAAAGCATTGGCAGTGACTATATTATTAGATACAGCTAACTTTTTTATTATATTTTGATTTAAAGAAGTATTAATAGATATAGTGTAGTCAGCTTTATCTACAACACCACCAGGAAATACCCATGCACCCGGCATGAAGCGAGTTTTATCTGATCTTTTTCCAAGTAATACCTGGACATCCTTACCAGATCTTTTAAGTAATACCAAACTTGCAGCATTCCTAGGTTGGGGAATTTTAGTGTTTTTATCTCTTTTTGAAGTAAACTTTAACTCTTTTCTTTTCATACTTCTTGCTATATATATTTTTTGTTGCATTATTTTATTTTTTTTCAATTAAAGGGGGTTATAATTTAATATATTTTATATATATTTATGACACAAAGGTACAATCATTTATTATAAAATTAGGAGTAAATTTTATGAAAGACCATGTAAATAATCAGTCCTCTATTCAAGACTTACTAACCGATGAATTAGAATTTAAATATGCAAAAGCAAAAAAAGTTCTTCCTGGTATTAGAAGAATTGTGGCCCCAAACCCTAGTCCTTATACTTTGCATGGCACAGGCACTTATATTATTGGACAGAATGAAATAGCAGTTATAGATCCTGGTCCCAATATTGAATCTCATATAGAAGCAATATTAGGAGAGACAAAAGGAGAAAAAATAACTCATATATTAGTGACGCATACCCATGCTGATCACTCCCCTGCTGCCAGACCTTTATCTAAATTAACAGGAGCCATAACTATGGGATATGGACCACACGGGGAATCTGGTGGGGAAGAGGGTGCAGATTTAAATTTTATCCCAGATTATATATTACAAGATCAAGAAATCATTAAGGGTAATAATTGGGAGTTAGAATGTATTCATACACCAGGGCATACTTCAAATCATATATGTTATGGTGTAAATGGAACTGGAGCGGTTTTAACTGGTGATCACATAATGGGGTGGTCTACTACTTTAGTCTCTCCACCAGATGGAAACATGAAAGATTATTTTAATAGTTTAGAAAAAATGTTATTAAGGGATGATAAATTTTATATTCCGACTCATGGAAAGATGATTAAAAACCCTAGGCGTTTTGTCACAGCTTTAATAGGGCATAGAAAAATGAGAGAAAAACAAATAATCAAATATTTAACTACCAAACGGGTATCTTATATACCTGACCTAGTAAGCAAAATGTATCCTCAACTAGATAAGCGTCTAATAAAGGCGGCAGGAAGATCAGTTTTAGCCCATTTATTACATATTGAAGAATTAGGTGATGTTAAGTCACTAAAAGATTCTAATGGATTAGGATGGATTTTGTTAAAATGAATTACAAAAGAGTCTAGATATGATTTCAATATTTAGAGAGTTTAAAGATGTAAAAAAAAATATTAATAAATCAATTGTAGCGATAGGTAATTTTGATGGCTTACATCTTGGGCATAAAGCTGTTTTAAATCAGGCTAAATTTATTAAGAAGAAAAATGGTGGTAAATTAATTATATTAACGTTTTATCCGCACCCATTAAAAATACTGCGACCAGGAAATGAACCTAAGAATATTATATCTTTTAGGAATAAAGTTATAAAAATGGAAGCTATAGGAATAGATATACTACTAGCGCAGCGTTTCAATATAAATTTTTCAAAATTTACACCATCTAATTTTGTAAATAATGTTTTAATAAATGGTCTTAAAGCAAGTGATATTATAGTAGGTGCTGATTTTCATTTTGGCTATAAAAGGAAAGGTAATGTTGAATATTTAATGTCTCAGGAGTTTAGAAAATATTTTAATGTACATATAATTAATGAAGTTTCAGGAAAAAATGGAAGATATTCTTCTAGCCTTGTTAGAGATATGATTGCTAATGGAAAAATGATGGAAGCAAAAGAAGTTTTAGGATATTTTTATGAAGTAGAAGGACGGGTTGTAAAAGGAGAACAGTTAGGTAATAAATTAGGATTCCCTACAGCTAATATTAATTTTTTAAATACTATAATTCCTGCAGATGGAATATATGCAGGATGGGTAAGTTTAGATAATAAGTCTTATATGGGAGCAATATCCACTGGATACAGACCTCAATTTAATGGAAAAAAAAGGTTTTTAGAAGCTCATTTATTAAATTTTAGTGGAGATCTTTATGGAACACGTATAAAAGTTTCCTTGGTTAAGAAAATCCGTGGTGAAGAGGTTTTTTCTGATGTAGAAGGGCTTAAGAAGCAAATGACTTTAGATTGCAAGGAAGCAATCAAAATATTATCGGAAAATAATATTTAGATTTTTTTAAGGGATATTTAGGGAAATATTAAATGGATTATAAAGATACAGTATTTTTACCAAAATCAAGTTTTGGAATGCGTGGTGGCTTGCCGCAGCGTGAGCCTGAAATGATAGATAGATGGAACAGAATAGATTTGTGGGGTAAATTAAGAGATCAATCAAAGAATAAAGAAAAGTTTATACTTCATGATGGTCCTCCTTACGCAAATGGACCAATACATATTGGCACATCTATGAATAAAATATTGAAGGATATTATTAATAGAAGCAAGCAAATGAGTGGATATAATTCCCACTATATTCCTGGCTGGGATTGTCATGGTTTGCCCATAGAATGGCAAGTAGAGCAGACATATAAAAAAAAGGGTATTAATAAAGATAATATTCCGATAGCAGAATTTAGGGCAGAATGCAGAGCTTTTGCTGATAGATGGATTGGTGCACAAATGGATGATTTTAGAAGATTATTTGTTTTGGCGGATTGGGAAGAGCGATATTTAACAATGAGTTTTATGGCAGAAGCGCAAATAGTTCGTGAAATTGGTAAGTTTATAGAAAATGGAAGTTTATATAGAGGTTCTAAGCCTGTTATGTGGTCTCCAGTTGAGAAAACAGCTTTAGCTGAAGCAGAGGTAGAATACAAGGACATAGAATCTACAGCTATTACAGTTGGATTTAAAGTTAATTTTACCAATGAATCTATATTAAACGATGTATATATACCTATATGGACTACCACTCCTTGGACTATTCCAGCCAATAGAGCAATAGCATATGGAAAAGATTTAGATTATGTAATTATAGAAATTTTAAATAATAATGATAATGATCAAATTTTTATTGGGCAAAAAATTTTATTAGCCAAAGAAAGATTAGAAAAATTCTTACTTGATACCAATTTAAAAAAATATAATTTGGTGTCTGAATTAAAAGGTAATTTTTTAGAGGGAACTATTTGTTTTCATCCTTTACATAAAGATGGTTATGTCTTTGATGTGCCTTTATTACATGGAGATTTTGTTTCTACAGAGCAAGGGACAGGGTTTGTTCATGTCGCGCCAGGACATGGGGAAGATGATTTTGAACTTGGTATGAAATATAAAATTCCTGTACCAGATGTAGTTGAAGATGGGGGCACATATTTTTCTAATATACCTCTTTTCGCTGGAATTCATGTTTTTAAGGCTTCAGATGCAGTTTGTGATGCTTTAAAAAAACAATCTTCTTTATTTGCTTCAGAAAAATATGTGCATAGTTATCCTCATTCTTGGAGATCTAAAAAACCTATAATATATAGAGCTACACAACAGTGGTTTATTTCTATGAATAAAAATAACTTAAAAAAAATTGCTCTAGAATCCATAGAAAAAACATTGTGGGTACCTTCTATCTCTAAAAATCGAATCAAATCTATGGTTAAGGATCGTCCAGATTGGTGTGTCTCTAGACAAAGAGTATGGGGAGTTCCTATAACAGTATTTTTAGACAAGAATACTGGTGAGGTGCTAAGAGATCCTGCGGTTGTAGAGAGAATAGCTCAAGCAGTTGAAAAAAAAGGAGCAGATGCTTGGTTTACAGAAGACCCTCAAATATTTTTAGGAGATAAATATAACTCTGAACATTATGAATGTGTACATGATATATTAGATGTTTGGTTTGATTCAGGTTCAACACATTCATTTGTTTTAAATAGGGAAAACCAAAAATGGCCTGCTGATTTATATTTAGAAGGATCTGACCAACATAGAGGGTGGTTTCAATCTTCACTTTTAGAATCTTGTGGTACTAGAGGAAGAGCTCCTTTTGATGCTGTATTAACCCATGGTTTTGTTTTAGATGGTCAAGGCAGAAAAATGTCTAAAAGTATTGGTAATGTGGTTTCTCCGCAAGAAATTATAAAACAGTCTGGTGCAGATATTTTAAGGTTATGGGTTGCAATGACTGATGTTACTGAAGATGTTAGAATTAGTTCAGAAGTATTAAAAGGAGTTAGTGAATCTTATAGACGTTTACGTAATACCATTAGGTTTACTATAGGAGCTTTAAATGATTTTGATGAATCAGAATCTATAAATGTTAATAGCATGCCAGAATTAGATAAATGGGTTTTACATAGATTAAAGGAATTAGATTTGTTATTAAAAAAATCAGTTAAGAGTTATACTTTTCAATCTTTTTATAGTGAGCTACATACTTTCTGTTCTGCAGATCTTTCAGCTTTTTATTTTGATATAAGAAAAGATACGCTTTACTGCGATGATCAAAAAAATGATGTAAGAAGAGCAACAAGAACTGTTCTATATGAAGTTTTTAAATGTTTGACTACCTGGCTAGCTCCAGTAATTTGTTATACAGCTGAAGAAGCATGGTTATCACTTAAAGGTACTGAAAATGAGGATAGTATCCATTTAAAACAATTCCCTGAAATTCCTGAAAGTTGGTTCGATTCTGAATTAAATAATAAATGGTTAAAAATTAGAAAGATTAGAAGGGTAATTAATGGAGCTCTAGAATTAGCAAGACAAGAAAAAATTATTGGTTCTAGTCTAGAAGCAAAAATAGTAATTTTTATAGAAGATGGTGAATATATGTCTTTATTGGAAGAAATAGATATAGAAGAGATAAGTATAGTTTCAAAGGCTGAAGAAGATGGTTTAGAAGGATTAGGAGTTATAGTTTCTCCAGCTGTAGGTCCTAAATGTGTTAGATGTTGGAAGATAGATGAAAAAATTGATACTAAATTTGAAGATTCTTTATGTCACAGATGCATAGAAATAGTTAAGTAAAATGAAAAAAATTATTTATTTTTTAATATTATTATCTATTATTATTCTTCTTGATCAATACACAAAAATAAAAATTTTAAACTATATGTTAAGCCATTCTGTAGAAATAAATTTCTTACCTTTTTTAAATTTTACATTAGTTTTTAATTCAGGTGTTGCTTTTGGTATTTTTAAAAGTTTTGGACAGTTAGTTCCACACCTCTTTTCTTTTATTGGAGTAGTATTTGGTTTGGGATTAATTATATGGGCATTTTTAAATAAAAAACATTATTTTGCTATGACACTAATTTCTGCTGGTGCATTAGGTAATGCTATAGATAGAATAAGATTAGGAGTGGTTATAGATTTTATAGATGTGTTTTGGAGAAATTTACATTGGCCAGCCTTTAATATAGCTGATATTAGTATATGCTTAGGAGCTAGTATTTTTTTATATAGCGAACTAACTAAAAATAAAAAAAAAAGGTTTAAATAATTATGAGAACTTTAATAAAAATATTTTTAATAAATATATTATTTATTAACTTTTTTCTTTTATTTGGTTGTGGTGGAGTTAAAGAAAAAATAGGTTTAATCAAGAAGGTTCCTGATGAATTTCAAGTTTATGAAAATAAACCATTATCAGTCCCCCCAACTTTTGAATTAAGAGCACCTATAAAAAGTGATATAACAATTGATCAAAATGAAGATGAAAGAATTATTTTTAATGATGAAGATAATACTGATGAAAAACTATCATTAAGTGATGAAGTTCTTTTAATTGCTGTTGGTGAAAAAGAATCTGAAAAAAATATTAGACAAATTATTAATGAAGAAAATTCAATACAAGAAGTTGATAAATCAATTTTAGATAAAATTTTAGATTTTGAGAAAGTATTTGAAGTCAAACAGAATGAAGAAGACACAATTAATGCGAAAGAGGAAAAAGAAAGAATAGAAAAATTAAAAGAGGAAGGTAAAATAATTAAAGTAGATAATCAAGCAATCATTATTGAAAAAGAAGGAAGCTTAGATTAAAAAAATGTATAAAAATAAAAAATATATTTTTAATTCTTCAGGCTGGCAAGTAAATGAGGATTTACTTAAAAAAACTAATAATATTTTATCGTCTTTTAGACAAAAACGTGAAGCAAAAGAAATCCCTATCTTCTCTATAATTGATTCTGATGATGATTTAGAAGAAATTATTAATGACTCAATTTTTTTTATTAGTAATCAATTAAAAGATTTTATCTTAATTGGAACAGGTGGTTCTAGTTTAGGTGCGGATTCTTTTATTCAAGCTAATAAATATAATTCCCTTAGTCAGAATATTAATTTTCATATTTTAGATAACCTAGATCCTAATTCAGTTGCTAAAATATTTAATTCTATAGAACCTTCTACATCAAAATTTCTTGCAGTATCTAAATCTGGAAAAACTACAGAAACAATTGCTTTATTATTAATAGTTATTAATTGGTTAATAACAAAAAAAATTAAAGTTGAAGAATCAATAATGGTTTTATGCCTAGAAAACAATAATGAATTCCAGGAACTAATTGAAATAGCAAAAGAGTATAATTTAAAAATAGTTAAACATGAAAAAATTGGTGGTCGTTTTTCTGCTTTAACATCAACTGGGTTATTACCTGCCACTATAATGGGTTTAGATCCTTACTCTATAAGACAGGCAGCAAGAGAAGCTTTAAATAATGCATTTGATAACAATAATTTTATTTTGAATTCAGCTCTATTCTCTAGTAATTTAAACCTGAAAAATAACTTAAATTGTGTCATAAGTTATGGTGATGCATTAAGTCCATTAGTTTCTTGGTACAAGCAATTGTGGAATGAGTCTCTAGGTAAAGATGCTAAAGGGACATTTTTACTTACTGGAAAAGGTAGCTTAGATCAGCATAGTCAGTTACAAATGTGGTTAGACGGGCCAAATATAGGTAACTATACCTTTTTAAAAGTTAATAATAATGATGGTTATAAAATACCAAAATCTAATATATCTCCATGGCTTTCAGATTTTTCTCTTGGCGAAATTTTAAATATAATGGCTGAATCTACTTATGATGCTTTAGAAGAAAACGGTAGAGCTGTTAGAAGTATAAGCATTCCAGACATTTCGGCAGAATCAATTTCTTCATTAATGGTAACATTTATATTAGAAGTACTAGTAGTTGCAGAATTGTTAGGTGTAGATCCTTATACACAAAATGCTGTGGAGGCTATTAAAATAAATACTTCTAAAAGATTAAAAAAATATGAACATAATAAAAACATTACCTGAAAATTTAATTAACCAGATTGCTGCTGGTGAAGTAATTGAAAGACCAAGTTCAGCGTTAAAAGAACTAGTGGAAAATTCTATAGATGCAGGTGCAACTGAAATAGATATTTATATAACAGACGGTGGAAAAACTTTAGTAGAAGTTGTTGATAATGGTAAAGGTATGACGGTTACTGATTTAAAAATGTGTTTACAAAGGCATGCAACTTCTAAAATTAGAGACGGTGATTTAGTAAATATAAATTCTTTAGGTTTTAGAGGAGAAGCTTTGCCATCTATAGGGTCAATTGCAGATATTAGTATTGATTCCCATGATAAAATTAAAAATGAATCATGGAAAATATCTATTAATAATAATATTTTGCAGAATATTGAACCTTCAATAATAAGAGGAGGTACAAAAGTAACTATTAGAGATTTGTTTTCAAAAGTACCAGCAAGGTTGAAATTTCTAAAAACTAACGGCACGGAAATACGTTACTGTAAAGAAGTTGTAAAACATTTAGCTATGTCACATCCAAATATTTCTTTTTCATTCCATATAGACACAAAAAGAAATTTTTATTGGGATAAAAGTGAAGGAGTTAATTTTTTATCTACTAAAAAACGGCTTTTGCAAGTTATGGGAGATGATTTTATTAATAGTTCAGTATCGGTAGAAGAAGAGAGATCAGATATGGTATTAGCAGGTATGGTTAGTATGCCTACTTTAAATCGTAATACAGGAAGAGAGCAGTATCTTTTTGTAAATAATAGACCTGTAAAAGATAGAAGTTTAATTGGTGCTTTGAGAGGAGCTTATAAAGGATTGATGGAAAATAACCGTTTTCCTGTAGCTGTTTTATTTTTAGAAATAATGCCATCAGATGTAGATATAAATGTCCACCCTGCGAAGGCAGAAGTTAGATTTAAAGATGCAGCTAGGGTTAGATCATTAATTGTAAATGGAGTAAGAAAAGCATTAGAGAATGCCGGATTAAATACTGCATCAGAAATTTCAAATGCCTTATTAAATAAAATGTATTTAAATTCTGAATCTACAAGTGACATTAACAATAATTTTGATTTAGATAATATACAAATTTTTCCCTCATCTAGGTTTGAACAAAACCAGCAGAATGTTAGTTTTGAAAAAGAAACAACGTATCCTTTAGGGTCAGCAATAGCACAAACGCATGGTACTTATATTATATCAGAAACAGAAAATGGAATTATATTAATTGATCAGCATGCCGCTCATGAGAGAATAGTTTTGGAAAAAATTAGATCTGGTTTTTTAAATAATGATATGCAAAAACAAATATTACTAATACCAGAGATAGTTGAATTACCTGAAGAACGTTTTGAAGCAATTATTAGAAATGTAACAAGCCTTTCAAAACTAGGTTTGATATTAGAAAAATTTGATCAAAAAGCTGTTCTTATTAGAGAGCATCCTGCAATCTTAGATAAAGTTAATTTTTCAGTATTAATTAATGATATTGCAGATGAAATCATTCAATTTGGAAGTGAATTTATACTTTCTGAGAGACTAGATAATATTTGCGGAAATATGGCTTGTCATTCCAGTATAAGGGCAGGAAGGTTATTATTAAATTCAGAGATGAATGCTTTATTAAGAGAAATGGAAAATACACCTAATTCTAGTCAATGTAATCATGGTAGGCCCACTTTCATAAAATTAGGAATAAAGGATATCGAAAAACTATTTGGTAGAACTTGATAGTTTTTTTAGTATAATTACTTCACTACTTCCATATTGTCTTTTTTCTATTATATTCATGTCATTTACTGAATTGAATGGTGTATTTTTGTGTTTTTCATAAATATAAAGTGTATTATCTTTCATTGCACCTGAACTAGCCCATTTATTTATCAAAATAGAAATATCTTTAAGTTCATAAGGTGGGTCAAGAAAACATATATCATATTTTTTATTAGTAAAAAAAGGAGTAGTTGCATCACCTTGAATTAAATCCGTATTATCTTCTTCATTTAATATTTTTATATTATTTTTTATAATGTTAATTGATTCTATTGAATTATCAACAAAAGTACAAAATTTAAAACCACGAGATAAGGATTCTAATCCTAAAGCACCGCTCCCTGCAAATAAATCTATAACTTCCATATTTTCAATCTTGTCATCCAAATATTTAGAATGTAATAAAATATTAAATACAGATTCTCTTAGTTTTAGTGAAGTAGGTCTGGTTTCCATGCTATGAGGTGTATTAATATTTTTTCTTTTGTGTTTTCCGGCAATTATTTTTATCAAAGTATACCTTTATTTTTAATAAATAAGTTTATCGTATTTTCTTCTACTTCCATCATTTCTCCTTTTTTTAGATTATTTAAACTAAAAGGACCAAACTTTGTTCTAATTAAATCATTAATATGTATATGAAAGTGCGCCATCACTTTTCTTATTTCTCTATTTTTTCCTTCTGTGAGTTTAATGGTTATCCAAGAATTTTTCCCATTATTTTCTAATATATTCATTATAATTGGTCCATATTTTATATTATCTATTATGATACCTTTTTCTAATTTCTTATTGTCTATGTTATTAATATTTCCATATATTTTTACTTTATAAGCACGTTCAATTTTATTAATTGGTAGTTCAAAGAATCTTTTTAATTTTCCATTATTGGTCAATAATAATAATCCCTCTGTATTGAAATCCAATCTTCCAATATAGAGTAGTTGCTTCATATTATATGGAATTATATCATAAATAGTTTTTCTTCCTTGAGGATCATTAGAACTAACAATAATTCCTTTAGGTTTGTGTAATAGGAATAATTGTGTTTTAGAAGTTTTCTTAATTATTTTCCCATCAACTATAATTTTATCATTTATATTTACAAAAAAAGCAGGTGTATTAATTTTTTCACCATTAACAGAAACTTTTCCTAAAGCAATTAGTTTTTCTGCTTGTCTTCTTGAACAAACGCCAGATTCCGAAATAGTTTTAGCTATTCTTTGTGTAGGAAGTATGTGTTTCATCATCAACTAACAGGCATCAATGAAGGCTTTTAATAATTTATTATCTGAACCTTGAATAAAAAATTCAGGATGCCATTGAACACCTATACAAAATTTTTTTGTAGGGTCTTCAATCCCCTCTATTACCCCATCAGCTGACAGTGCATTTATTATCAGACCATTCCCAGGTTCTTTAACTGCTTGGTGGTGAGCACTATTAACCATAATTTCTTTGGTAGAAATTATATTATATAGTTTCGTGTGTTCTTTTATAATGACGCTATGCCCAGCCTCGTTTCTAGGGTTTTTTTGTTCATGCTCTATAGGGTTTTTTATTACATCAGGAATATGTTGAATCAAACTTCCCTTATAAAGAACATTAATTAATTGTTCTCCACCACATATTCCTAAAACTGGTTTATTATTCTTAAGCATAATTTGCGCTGCTAATAATTCAAAATTTGTTCTATTTTTCTTTAATTTAACAGTTTTATGAACATTACTTTCTCCAAATATATTTGGATCAATATCAAAATTTCCACCAGTTATAACTAAACCATCAATTTTTTGAAGTAAACTTTTTATATCTTTGATATTATGCGGTATTCCTACTCCTATGCCTCCACAGTCTTCAATAGAAGTAAAATAATTTTCTCTAATTGCATACCAAGGATACTGAGAATATCCTTTACTAGTTTCATAATCTAAAGTTAAAGCTATTAATGGTTTTTTCATATTACTCAAAAATTAGTTTTATTATATTAATAGATATATGCTATTTTGCATAATCATGGAAAAAAATAATTATAAAAATTTTATGCAAATAGCAATTGATGAGGCAGAAAAATCCTCCAAACGTGGGGAGGTCCCTGTAGGAGCAGTAACGGTACATAATAATAAAGTGATTTCAAAATCAGGTAATATGATGGTTAAATATTCTAACCCATTAATGCATGCTGAAATGATAGTTCTAGAAAAATCTTCAAAAATATTTTTAAATATGGGTTTATCTGTAAGATATGAAAAATTAGATTTATTTGTTACTTTGGAACCTTGTCCAATGTGTGCTTATGCTATTTCTCTCTATAGAATAAATAATTTATATTATGGAGCAGATGATCCAAAAGGAGGAGGTGTAAAATATGGAAGTAAAGTATTTGAGCACAGTACTTGTCATCATAAGCCTACTATTTATAGTGGAATCTACAAAGATAAGTCTAAAACACTACTGCAAGAATTTTTTACAAAAATAAGAAATAAAAATACTTAAAACTGTTTTTTTCCAATATCATTCCTGTAAAAGCCATCATCCCATTTAATTTGACTAATAGCCCTATAGGCTAAGATTCTTGCTTCTTCAATATTTATAGCATTTGCTGTGACTGATAATACTCTTCCTCCATTTGAAAGTATATTTCTGTCAGAGTCTAATTTTGTTCCTGCATGGAATACCTTTACACCTTTAATATTATTTGCGTCTGAAATACCTTTTATAATTGAATTGGTTTTATATATACCTGGATAACCATTTGAGGCCATGACTACTGTCAATGCAACCTCATCGTAAAATCTTAAATGAAAGTTTTCTAATGTATGATCAACAGCAGCAAGAATGGCTTCAAATAAATTAGATTTTATGCGAGTAAGAATTACTTGGCATTCAGGGTCACCAAATCTTACATTGTATTCAATAAGTTTGGTACCATTTTTAGTAAGCATTAATCCTGCATACAATATTCCTTGAAAAGGAGAACCTCTTTTATCCATTTCTATAAGTGTTGGTTTTATGAAATTATTTAAAATATTATCGTTTATATCATCGGTTAAGTTAGGTGTAGGTGAAAAGGCACCCATGCCTCCTGTATTTGGGCCAATATCTCCGTCTCCTACTCTTTTGTGGTCCTGTGCATTAGCGAGAGGTATTGCATTGATACCATCACATAAAGCGAAAAAACTTGCTTCCACTCCTTCGAGATACTCTTCAATTAAAACTGTTTTGCCTGCTTCACCGAAGAGACCGTCAAATGAATTTTCTATAGCAGTAATAGCCTCATCTTCATTTTGAGCTATAACAACTCCTTTTCCTGCGGCTAAGCCATCTGCCTTGATTACTACAGGCAGTTTATTTTTTTTTATATAATTAACAGCATCTTCTTTATTTGAGAAGAATTCAGATTGAGCAGTAGGTATATTAGCTAATTTACATATATCTTTTGTAAATTGTTTGGAGCCTTCTAATTTAGAAGCTTCTTTAGAAGGGCCAAAAGCTTTAATATTAACTTTATTTAACTCATCAATTATTCCATTTACTAATGGAATTTCTGGACCAGGTATTACTAAGTCTACTTTTTCTTTTAAAGCTAAACTAATAATTTCATTATTATTGCTAATATCAAGATTAATACATTGAGCTTCTTCAGAAATACCAGGGTTTCCTGGTGCACAAATTAATTTTGTTATAAGTGGAGAGTTTGCTAATGACCAACACATTGCATGTTCACGGGCGCCACTTCCTAGTACTAATACTTTCATAAACTATTCCTATTTATATTTAAAATTATCTTAACTATTTAATATCCATAATGTTAGAGTTAATTTAAAATATATATCATTCAATTTTATTATTATTAAGTCTTTAATTTAGAAAGTAAGCGATGCAGTATAACAATACTTATGAAAGTAATATAAAAGAATATACCGTCTCAGAATTAAGTAATGCTCTAAAAAAAACTTTAGAAGTAAACTTTGATATTGTTCATCTGAGAGGAGAAATTTCTGGTTTAACTATAGCCTCTTCAGGTCATGTCTATATGTCATTAAAAGATGATAAAAATTCCTTAATAGATGGGATAATATGGAAAGGACAAGCAGAAAGAATAAGTTTTAAATTAGAAGATGGAATGGAAGTGTTGGTAGTAGGAAGAGTTTCTACATACGCTCCTAGATCAAAATATAATATTATTATTAACACTATAGAGTTAGCTGGTGAAGGTGCATTACTAAAATTAATAGAAAATAGACGTAGATTACTATCTGAAGAAGGGTTATTTGATGAAGGGCATAAAAAATTATTACCTTTTCTACCTAATACAATTGGAATTATTACGTCCGATACTGGAGCAGCGTTTAAAGATATAATAATTAGAATAAAAAAAAGATTTCCTGTAAATGTCATACTTTATCCTGTTTTAGTACAAGGTAGTGAGGCACCACAGCAAATATCAGATGCAATAGATAAAATAAATATGTTGCCAAATATGAATAATAATATGCCCCTTCCTGATTTATTAATAGTTGGCAGAGGTGGCGGGAGCTTAGAAGATTTAATGGCATTTAATGAAGAAGTTGTAGTTAGAGCTATATACAATTCAAAAATTCCTATCATATCTGCTGTAGGTCATGAAGTAGATAACTCTTTATCTGATTATGCTGCTGATGTAAGAGCTCCAACTCCTACTGCAGCAGCAGAAATAGCTCTACCTGATAGAAAGGTGCTTTATGATAATTTAAATATTACATATTCTAAATTATCATCATCTATAAGAAATATAATTAGTCTTTGCATAAGAGAACATGAAAAATGTAGATTACCTATGTCACATAATATTCTAGAAAATAAAGTTCAGAATTTAGATATAATCATTGATCAATTATATTATAAAATTAAAACATTCATAGATTCTAATAAAAATAAACTTAATTTTAATAAAATCGAGCTTTATTCACCAGCTAAATATTGTGAGAATCAATTAATGAATTTATCATCAGAAATAAGGTTACTAAAGGCAGCATATAAAAATTTAGTAAATCAAAAACAACATTCTTATAGTGAAAAACCTAAGATATTAAATGAAAAATTTGATAGATTAATTAATAATATGCGGATGTCTTTTATTAAAGTTTCTGGAGCTATTGAAGCATTAAGTTATAACAGAATATTAGAAAGAGGTTTTGCTCTTATTAAAAATGAAAATAATCAATCAATTACCAGAGCCAAAGATATAGTAAAAGATACAAATGCTATAATTCATTTATATGATGGTAAAATTAAAGCAAAATTAAGCAACAATGATAGCTAAAAAATTAATTTTAAAAATATTAATAATTTTATTTTTTACTTACATTATTTTTTTGTTAAATATAGTTAATGCAAAAACTTTCATAAAAGGAGAGGTCATTGCTGGAGGCATCATAATTGTCAATGTGTTTCCCGGTGCTAAAGTTAAATTAAATGGTGAATCAGTAATGATTTCAGACAATGGTTTGTTCTTAGTTGGATTTGAACGTATACCAAAACCTATACAAATTTTAGAAATTTATGAAGGGAATTTACTAATTGAAAAAATAACTTTAAATGTAAAAATAAGATCATATAAAATACAAAAAATTAGTGGCATTCAAAAAGAAAAGGTTGATCCACCGCAATCAGTTATTGATAGAATATATGATGAAAGAAAAAAAGTTAAAGAATCTAGAAAAAAAGCAAATTTAATTACCAGTACATATTATAATAATGGTTTTATTTTACCTGCTTTAGGTCCTATCTCTGGGGTATATGGAAGTCAAAGAATTTTAAATGGAAAGCCAAGAAGTCCTCATTATGGAATAGATATTGCTTTACCTAAAGGACATGAAGTAGTGTCACCTATGGATGGGATTGTATTGTTTACTAATAATGACTTATATTATAGTGGAGGCACTATAATTATTGGCCACGGCCAAGGTTTAACAACTTCTTATTTGCATTTAAGTAAAATTTTAGTAACTGTAAATGATAAAGTTAGAAGAGGAGAATTAATAGGTCGAGTAGGAGCAACAGGTAGAGCTACAGGCCCACATCTACATTGGGGAGCTGAATTAAAAGGCAAAAGGATTGATCCAAAATATTTAGATGTTTTTAATTAATTTAATATTACCATCTATTATGAATCCATAACCATTGTTCTGGGCATTTTAAGATCCATTTTTCTATTGTTTTATTAATTTTATTAAGTAAACTAAGTACTTCTTCCTCATGATTATGATTTTTCTTAGAATTAATAATAGGTTTTTCAATGATATATTTAAAAGTGGCTCCCTTTATTCTTTGTACATGAATAGGTACAACAGGAATAGATAATTTAAGAGATAATTCAGCTATGGCTGTTGCAGTTTTAGCTGGATGACCTAGAAAATCTATTAATACACCTTCATTTAATTTTTGATCAGCAAGTACCGCTGCAAATTCTTTTTTTCGCAATACTTTAAAAAGAGTTTTGGCCCCGCTAGGACCTTTAGGGGCATAAAATGATATTCCCTTTCTTAGCCTTTGTATAATTTTTTCATTTAAAGGATTATTTGCATGCCTATATATGCTAGTAACTTTTAAACCTTTACCTGTTAAAATTAACGGGCAAATTTCCCAATTACCTATATGAGCACTAAAGAATATAGCTCCAGTTTCTTTATGATTAATATCTTCTAAATATTGTTGTCCTTCAATTATAAACCGGGATTCTTTTTTGAAAGAGTTTATGTTCTGGTCATTATAAGGGTTGAGTTTATTTGCAAAAGCAAACTCACCTATATTTCTTCCTAAGTTGTCCCACATATTTTTTTTTATAATCTTTTGTTCTTCAATATTTAGAGAAGGAAATATTTTTTTTAGATTCATTTCTGCTCTTGTATCAAATTTAGATAGAGGGCCGATAAATTTTACAATTTTAGAACCTAAACTAGATGCAAAATCAATTCCAATTAATCTGCATATAGTAATCCATATACAAAGACAAAATGCTTCTATTATATAAATTATATTTATTAATAATGATCTCATATATTTCATTTCAATTTTTAATCACTGATAATAAAAAATTATCTAAAGTTTTGTAATCATTAAATTCTATACTAATTGGAAAAAAATAAATTCTATTTTTATAATCTTCCATAATTTTAATATGATCTTTTTCAGTGGTTATTAATAAAGAGTTTAATTCTTGAGATTTTTTAAGTAAATTTTGAATATCTTTCCTAGAATATACATAGTGATCAGGAAACGATTTAGTGTAGGTTATTTGACAACCAATATTTTCTAAAGTTTTATAGAATTTTTCTGGATACCCAATTCCACAAAAAGCTATTACTTTCTTATTTTTAAAATTATTGGAATACTTATCTTCTATTTTTAGATTAGCATCAAGTACAGGAATTTTACCATCAATTAATGCTCTTATATTTCTTATATCTTGATCAATTATTATTGCTAAATGAGATTTACTGATGGCTTGCGAAAATTTTTCACGCATTGGTCCAGACGGTATAATTCTTCCATTTCCTATTCCTTGATATCCATTAAAAACTAATATATTAAGATTGGCTATAATACTAGGGTCTTGGAGACCATCATCAAGAATAACTAGTTCTGCTCCTGCATCTATAGCTCCTTTGATACTTATTGCTCTATTTTTACCAACCCAGGTAGGAGCAAACTTGGCACATATTAACGCTTCATCACCCACCTCTTTATATGTGTGTATTGTAGTATTTACTTGGATACTATTTTTTGCAGTACTCTTATAGCCTTTTAAAATTATATGAACTTTGATACCAGAATTTATTAATTTTTGTGCAAGTGAAATTACTGTAGGTGTTTTGCCTGCACCTCCAGCAACAACATTACCTATTTTAATAATAGGTATAAGAAATTTATGTTTTTTTTTAGTATTTAAAATACTAGCTAATTGCCATAAAAAAGATAAAGGAATTAACAATATTGATACAATACTATTTTTATTGTTCCAAAATTTAGGTGTTTTCAAAATTAGGCTCCATTATCTTTTTAAATATGGTTGAAGTTTATTTAATAATATAGAACTAGGGCTAGGAATATTAGTTATAATTTTATGAGCGGTATCCGCCATTTTTTTAATTTTTTCTTTATTTTTCATTAGCCTGTTAATTTCATTATTTAATTCATCAATATTATTTATTTGAATTGCTGCATTTTCTTTTAGTAGCATCTCTGATGTATTTGTATGGTTACTTACATCCGGCCCATAAATTATTGCACATTTTTCTATTGCGGGTTCTATTAAATTGTGACCTCCTTTATTAGATAAGCTCCCACCAACAAAACATATGTCCGCAATTTTCATAAAACTCCCTAACTCTCCTATAGTATCTGCAATATAGATTTCCGTATTATAATCTGGTGATTGATTGTGACTACGTATTTTTGTTTTAAGTTTATAAGTATTAGCTAAGGAAATTAAATTTTGAATCATTTTCGGATGTCTTGGAACAATTATTGTTAACAGCCCTATATCAATTTTTTTTGCTTTAATATGAGAGAAAATAGCTGCTTGATCTTCAATATTATCATGTATGCTTGCAAAAAGTAGGATCTGTCTTTTACCTACTATTAATTCTATTTTTTCTTCTTCTTTTTTCTGCATATGATTGGCTGTCACTGCATTTTTTAAATTTATATTTGATATAATATTTTTGCCTCCTAGCATTTTATAGCGACTTCCATTTTTAAAATCTTGAGAAACTATTAGAGAAAATTTATTATATATATATTTAGATAAAGCATTAATAAAAAGCCACTTCTTATAAGATTTTTCTGACATTCTTCCTTGTAATAATATTACAGGAATCTTTTTCATATAACTTCTCATTATTAGATGAGGCCATATTTCTGACTCTATGAGTATTAATGAGTTGGGCTTCCAATGATCTATAAAAATTTTTATACATAAAGGGTGATCAATAGGTGTGAACTGATGGATTATATTTTTATTATTTATATTCTTTATAATAATTTTTATATGTATTGCGCTTGTAACTGTTACAGTGGTAATTAAAATTTTTAAGTCTTGTTTAAGTAAAGCTTTAATTAAAGGTATGGTTGACCTTAATTCTCCTACACTAGCTGCATTTATCCAGATTAAGTTTCCTTTTGGTTTTGTGGTTTTAGAAAACCCTATTCTTTCATTTATTCTACTAAATTTTTCTTTACCTTTTATAATCCTATAAATAAATATAAAAGGTAGAAAAGGTGTAAGAATTAACCATATTAGAAAGTATATTTTGATTAGGAGGACTGCTAACACGATAAATGTCTTCCTTCTATTATAAATTTAATTTTGTTATAATCCGGCTACTATCATCTTATCTATCATAATGGTAGGAGCATCAATGCCAGTAATTAATTTTAAATCTGATGCAGGAGTAAGCATTTTATACATATCTATTATATTTCCGGCTATTGTAACTTCGCTTACAGGATAAGTTTTTTCTCCTTTTTCTATCCAAAACCCAGTAGCTCCTCTACTATAATCCCCAGTAACTTGATTAAAAGACATTCCCATCATTTCTGTCACATAAAAACCTTCTTGTATTGATTCGATGAGTTCTATATTTGTAGTATCTCCTGGTGCTAAATATAAATTAGATACTCCACTGCTATGCCCAGTAGATTTTAGCTTTAACTGTCTAGCAGATTGAGAACTTAGTAGCCAAGATTTGAGTTTTCCATTTTCTACAAGTTTTATTTTTTTTGAATCTATACCTTCTCCATCAAAAGTTCTTGATCCCAGTCCGCGTAATATATGTGGGTCATCAATAATTTGAATATTATCTTTGAATATATCTTTTCCCATTTTATTTTTTAGAAAAGATGTTCCTCTCGCAATAGCTTGTCCTGAAATGCCACCAGTAAATAATGTTAGTAGACTTCCTGATACCCTTGGGTCAAAAATTATAGGTACAGAATTACTTTTAACTTTTTTAGGGTTTAAGCGTGCGACAGCTCTATCAGCTGCAATTTTACCAATTATTTTTGGAGCCTCTAAGTCCACATTATGTACTTTGGACTGATATTCATAATCTCTTTCCATTTTTGTGCCATGACCTGCAATAACAGATATTCCAGTGGAATAGTTAGTTTTTTCCTTAAAATTATAGAATCCATCAGAGGTAGCTAAGAAAAATTTGTTTTTTGAATACGATGAGGAAGCTCCTTCAGAGTTTGTAATACCTTTAATATTTAATGCATTTTCTTCAGTCTCGATAGAGCTATTCAGTAAATCATTATTATCCATAATATAATTATCAACCAAATCCAAATCCAAATCACCCTTGTAAAGCATATTTTTATCTGCTAATCCGCAAAATTCATTCTCTGGTATAGCCTGTATCATAGACATAGCTGTTTCTACTAGTGCTTTCAATGCATCTTTATTAAAATTTGTGCTTGATAAGGTTACTCTTCTTTTGTTATCAATTAATTCTAATCCAATACTTTTAGACTCATTTCTTTCCACACTTTCAAGTTTTCCAAGTCTAGCAGCCACATTAATTGAAGTGTTTTCATTTCCCATTACTGCAGCACTTTCAGCGCCTAATTTTTTAGCAGTATCAAGTAATAAACTTAAGCTATTTTCTATTGAATTGCTCATTATTTTAATTCTATTAAAATATCATTATTATATAATATCATTTCACATTCACAGCTATTCTCAATTTTATTAGCTTTTCTCATTCTTTCGCAACCTTCAAGGGAAGCTTTCTTTGCGATCTTTAGATCATATAAACTAAAGCCAAAGCCAAGTGCAGTAAAAATACCTTTTTCAATAAATTTTTTGTCTAAGTCTTGCCATGGAATACAAGCTGCACCAGATTTGTTTTCATCAAGCGTATCATAGTTAATATTCCAATATTGCAGGGACCTTTTAAATATTAATACAATATCTTTTTCAGATATAGAACTTTCTGCATAGGAAGAATTCTTAATGCTTACACATAAACTTAATACATATAAAGATATGAATAATATTTTTAACATAAAGATGTCCTTAAAATTTTAATTAAAATTCTATTTATTATATAGTCCAGGTTTGACCTTTTTTCATTATTTTACTTAGATTATTCTTATGTGTTTTTAACTTATTTATATAATTAGAATCTAACGTTGGTTTTTTTATGCGATAGATTATTCCAAGGGCCACAGGCATAGTGCTTTGATCCATTTGGCTTAGTAGATAAGCAATGGTTTTATTTTTTATATCATGGATTAGGACTCGTGTTATATGTTCTTGATTTTTACTCAAGTCTACAGTTTCTAATGCCGAATAATTACTATTTATAGCTAGTCCTTTAGAATTATCTTCTCCAAACAACATTGGTTTTCCATCTTCAAGATGAATTTGTTTTTCTATTGCAACAGACTTATCAGTAAATGATTTAAAAACATCATCATTATATACTATACAATTTTGATAGATTTCTACTAAAGATGTCCCTATATGTTTTTGTGCTTCGCTTAATGTAGGAACTAATTGCTTAATAGCCGTATCTACTCCTCTTGCCACAAAGGTAGCTCCAGAACTTAAAGCTAATTCACATGCAGATACGGGTGATTCTACCGAGCCATTAAGGGTAGTTGGAGATACTGTTCCAGTTCTTGATGTAGGAGAGGCTTGACCTTTTGTTAAACCATAAATCTCATTATTGAATAATAAGATCTGGCAATTTAAATTTCTCCTTAAAACATGGATAAAATGATTGCCTCCAATTGATAGCGAATCTCCATCTCCTGTAATTATCCAGACATCTAATTCAGGATTAGTAATTTTTATACCTGTTGCGAAAGCAGGTGCTCTTCCATGAATAGTGTGAAAACCATATGTTGCCATATAATACGGTAATCTTGATGCACATCCTATTCCTGATACAAATACTGTATTTTTTGTATCCGATTGGTTGTCAGCTAATGTTTTTCTTACGGCATTTAAAATTGCATAATCACCGCACCCAGGACACCAACGTACTTCCTGATCAGAAGCATAATCAGCAGGTTTAAGTTGAGACGGTTTTTCATTAATACCCATATTATTTTCCTAATTGTTTTATTGCTGTAAATTTTGCTATTAAATCTAAAACTCTAAAAGGTTTACCAGAAACTTGAGTTATAGATTTAGCGTTTGGAGTAATATCTACTTTAAGTAAATTAACTAATTGTCCATTATTCATTTCTACAACCACTACATGTTTAAATTGTGAGGCTATAGTTTTTAAATTTTCTGTTAATGGCCATAGGCAAGATAATTGTATGTGAGCTATTTTCATGCCATTTTTTGAAAGAGTATTCTGGGCTTCTGATATAGGACCGTTTGTAGATCCCCAGCCTATTATTAGAATTTCTCCTTTTTTAGGCCCTGTAATAATAATATCATTTAACTCTTTTTTCACGTTTTGAATTTTTTGGTATCTTAAAGCTGTAATTTTTGCATGATTCTCAGGGTCATAACTAATATTACCTGTTAAGGAATCTTTTTCTAGACCACCAATTCTATGTTCCATGCCTTTAGTTCCTGGAATAACCCATTTTCTTGCAAGCGTATTAGAATCTCTTTCAAAGGGCATAAAATTTTCCTGAGTTTTTCCAAAAGATACAGGAAATTCTTTAATCTTTGATAAATTAGGTATTAGCCATGGTTCGGATGCATTTGTCAAATACGCATCAGAAAGTATCATAACTGGTGTCATGTATTTAATAGCTATTTGGATAGCTTTCTGTGCAATTTCAAAACAATGTGATGGGCTTTTGGGAGCTAATACAACTAGTGGAGCTTCACCATGCCTCCCATAAACAGCTTGCATTAAATCAGACTGTTCAGCTCTAGTAGGTAAGCCTGTAGAGGGTCCTGCTCTTTGACTATTAATAATAATTAAAGGCAATTCTATAGATACTGCTAGACCTATTGCTTCAGCTTTTAAAGAAATACCTGGCCCAGAGCTAGAAGTAACTCCTAAACCACCAGCATAAGAGACCCCTATAGCAGCACAACAAGCTGCAATTTCATCTTCAGCTTGATAGATATTTATTCCTTCTAATTCGTAATTAGCTAAGTAATGCATTATAGGAGATGCAGGTGTAATGGGATATGAACATAATGTCATATTTAATTTTGCTTTATTAGCCCCGGTAGCTAGTCCGAATGCAAGAGATTCTGCTCCTGTAATAGCTCTCCATTTTCCAGGAACAGGTTTTACATTTGGAATAACTTTTCTTAATATATCTTCAGATATCTCTGTAATTTCAGCATGATGATGACCAGCATTTAGTGCGGCAACGTTAGCTTTGGTTAATACATTATCCTTGCCAAATTTATTTTCTAGCCACTTAATTGTTTCTTTCGTACTTTTAGAGAAAAGCCAAAGAATCAAGCCTAATGCCCACATATTTCTACATCTGAGCCCATCTTTTTTGCCTAGCCCAAATTCTTTTATTGCTTCTAATGTCAAATGAGATATGTCTGCAGATATTAACTGTAAACCAGCTAATGAATTATTTTCTAATGGGTTATCTTTATAACCAGCTTTTTTAATACCCCTATCACTAAAGCTACTACTATCTATTATTATTAGCCCCCCTGGAATAACTTCTTTAATATTCACCTTTAATGCAGCAGGGTTCATGGCTACTAATATATCTGCATGATCACCAGAACTCGCTATAAGTCCTTCCCCAAATCTTACTTGAAATGAGGATACACCATAAGTTGTTCCAGCTGGCGCCCTAATTTCTGCAGGATAGTCAGGAAAAGTTGCTAATCCCATACCTGTAATGGCAGCTTCAAAAGTTAACCTTCCTCCTGTAAGTTGCATACCATCTCCAGAATCCCCTGCAAACCTTACAGTAGTTGACCAATCTTCCTCGATATTGTTATTAATTTTTGAAGGGCTACCGTCCAAATTAATTCTCTTTTGTTAGTATTCTAATTTATGCATAAGACTATATTATTTTTAAGGATATGAATAACAAAAAACAATAAGAATTTTATTTTTTATAAGATGGTTGGGGCGCCTGGATTCGAACCAGGGATACCGATACCAAAAACCGGTGCCTTACCGCTTGGCTACGCCCCAATGTTTTTTCTTATAGAAAAGATATTTAGCGTTAGAATGGTTTTTGCGCAAGTATAACTATTAAAAATATTCATAATTTATAGTTCTACTAATTGACACTTATTATATTTAATGCTTAAAACACCTTATTATGACAGCAAAAATTATAGACGGAAAAGCATTAGCCACTAAAGTTAGAAACGAAGTTAGTAAAGCTGTATTAGAATTAAATAAAAAAGGTATAACTCCTGGTTTAGCTACAGTTATTGTTGGTAATGATGCTGCTAGCTCTATATATGTTACAAATAAAGGAAAATCAGCAAAAGAAGTCGGTATTAAATCATTACAATACTCACTTGCAGAATCAGTATCAGAAAATGAGCTTTTAAAACTTATTAATGAACTTAATCTTAATAAAGATGTTGATGGGATCTTAGTGCAGTTGCCGTTGCCTAAACAAATTAATTCAGAAGTAATATTAGATTCTATTAAACCTAGTAAGGACGTAGATGGATTCAATATATTTAATGCGGGTAATATTTATTTAAATAGAGAGGGTGTAATACCTTGCACACCTTTAGGTTGCTTAATTATGTTGAGAAGTATTCAAAAATCATTAAAGGGAATGAATGCTGTTATTATTGGAAGAAGTAACATAGTAGGTAAACCCATGGCACAATTATTATTAAATGAAGATTGTACAGTAACAACTGTTCATTCTAAATCTAATAATATCCAAAGAATAGTTAAAGAGGCGGACATTATCATAGCTGCTGTAGGTATTCCAAATTTAGTTAAAGCAAGTTGGGTAAAAAAAGGAGCAATAGTAATTGATGTAGGTATAAATAGAATTAATTATAAGGATAAAACTAAATTAGTAGGAGATGTAGATTTTAAAGAAGTTCAAGCTTTGGCTTCATATATAACTCCAGTACCAGGTGGAGTTGGCCCCATGACTATTGCTTGCCTCCTAATGAATACTGTATTTCAATGTTCAAGAAAAAATAATCTTTCTTTACCAGAAAATTTAAAAAATTTATATTAAATTATAATAGAGGAACTTTTTACCCACCATTTAGGTCGAATACATCTAATTTTATTCTCTGCCTTTTTTGCAAGAATTTTATTTTTAAAAAGTCCAAAACATGTTGCACCGCTTCCTGACATTCCAAAATATTTAATACCATTTTGTAAAGACAAAAGTTTTTGTGCTATAATAATTGAATATTCTATATTTTCTGAAGTAGATTTTAGGTTATTAATTCCTATTTTAGGACAATTTTTCTTTATATTGATAATTTTTGTAAGATGAGAATGTCTATACCAATTATTAAAGACTAATTTAGTAGATATGGGCTTATTTGGTGTTACTAAAATAATATAATTATTATGAACAATAGTTTTTTTTAAATTAATAGGCAATTTAGCAATTTTTTCACCTATACTTTTTATATTTAACGAAGAAGAATGTAAACAAACTGGAATGTCTGCACCTAACTTTTTTGCTATTTCTATTTGTGTATTTTTGTCAAATATACTTTTGTTAATGTTAAATACTTTTATTAATTTTCTAAGTGTGGCAGCGGCATCTGCAGAACCTCCTCCTATTCCTGAGGCTATAGGTAATTTTTTATTTAAGCCTATTATTATATCAGAACTAATATTATATTTTTTCATAAAATATAAAGCTGTTTTATACACAATATTTTGCTTTGGGTGGCGAGCTAATTTGTTTCCAAATGGGCCATTTATTTTTAAATCTATAATTCTATTATTTGTTTTTAATACTTTAATGCTGATTAAATCATATATATTTGCAAATACTATATCTGAGTTTAAGTTATGATATCCATCATCTCTTTTATTTATAATATTTAAAGAAAGGTTAATCTTAGCAAATGCTTTTTCATTATTTAAGTTTTGCATAGTTAAATAGGTTTAGAGGATGCATTTGTTCCCGCTTTAGGAATTATTATTCCTTCAATTTTCTTTTTGATTATATTTATCATCTTATCCGTAGGTTCAAATTCTAGTGCTCGCTTCCATTGAAATACTGCTTCTAGTTTTCTTCCTGAATAGAATAATGCATCGCCAAGGTGATCAATAATTATTGAGTCACTTTCTAATTCAACCGCTTTTTCTAAATTTATTACAGCTTCTTCATATTTACCTGTTTGATAAAAAGCCCACCCTAAACTATCTATAATATAGCCATCATTAGGTCTTTGATCCGCTGCTTTTAAAATCATATCCATGGCCTTATTAATATTTATACCTTGATCTATCCATGAATACCCTAAATAGTTTAAAACTTGGGGATTAGCAGGAACAAATTTTAAGGCCAATAAAAATTGTTTTTCTGCTCTTTTCCATTTTTTGCCTCTTTCTAATGCAATACCACTTGAATAAAAAAGAGGCCAATGTCTAAACTCAATTTTTTCGATTTTACTAAATATTAAATCATAATATTCAATAGCTTTATCAAAATTATCTGCTTTGTAAAATAACTCAGCGATAGTACGGTTAAAATTAATATTATCAGGATATAGTTTAGTATATTCATGTAATATTTTAAAAGCATTATCTATGCCATCTATGTCAAAAATAGTTTCAGCATATGCAATTTTAGCATCATGGGATATATAAGAATGCTCTTTAACATTTTTAAAATATTGAATTGCTCTTTTATGATCTTTAATGGATTTGAATATTCGTCCTAAAAGATATGATGTATTATTTAGATTAGGTGACAGATATAATGAAATTTGTGCATATATTAAAGCCTGTCTATCAAGTCCTTCATTAAATAATATTTCGGCACTATTTAAAAAGGTTTCTGCTATACCTTCCTTGACGTTCGTAATCAAATTTTTATTAGGAAGTATAGTACTATTTTTTAATAAATATAATTCATTGCTATAAGGAGCAGTTTTCTCAAGCTTAGTTATAGTATTCTCAAATAATTCTTTATTTTTATTTTTGTTAAAAAATAAGGCCGCCGCAAGATAAACTTGTGCGTTAGCATTATTAGATTTATTTACTATATTGCTATAATTAATTTTAGCAGCTTCATTATCTCCAGTAAATTCATTAATTAATGCTGAATGATAATCATATAGTGGTTCTAAAACGCCCCTTTCTGCTTGGTTTTTTATTATTTTAAGTCCGCCTATTTGTTTATTAGATCCTGCTGCTGCCCAGGTCTGAAGTATAGGAAGAATATAAGTGTCTATGCCCTTAGGCGAAATTTTTAAGAGTATATCAAGAGCCTGATTAATATTACCTGAATTAAGGTTATCCAATACTTTAACATATTGAGCTAATGTTATCTCTGGTACATCTTTAGATATTTTGATTCCAATAGGAATAGCTTCTTTAACTTGACCATTAGCTAATAACGCTTCTATTGCAATTATACCTAATCCACTAGATTCAGTATTTTGATTGTACGAATATTGCGCATAGTAAGCTGCGTTATCTATATCTGTTATAGATCTCGCAATTTTGCTGCTAAGGAAAGAACCAACTAGGTTGGGCTTCCAGTCTTTGGCTAAGACTTGGCTTTGAAAAAAAATAAATAATAAAATATACAGAATTTTTTTAAAAACCATAAAATAAGCTCCCTAATGTTTTAATTATATCTAAACTATACTAAATTATATATAATATGGATTGTATTTTTTAAATTTTATTATTATTATAAATTTTATTTATCATTATATAAACTTGACGATCTAATTATTTAGAGGCAATAAGTTATTTATTATTAAAAATTTTAAAAATAAATGAAGGAAATTAAGTGGCTATTACAAAAAATAATCCTTTAGCTAGAGTCGCAAAGCAAAAAGATAAAACTTTTAATGGTAAGGTTGCCAAGCCTGTAAAATATATTGGTTCGTGGCTAGGTCATGGCAATTATATTGCGGCTCAAGATGAAGCAGGGAAATTAATTAAAGATAGTGAAGGTAGGCCAATTCCATATGGATCTATTTAATTTAAATTAACACTAGATGTCAGAACAACTGAACAATACGTTATATGTAGAGGCTATTAAATGGCTTAGTGATATGGGCTGTGATGAGTCTGTTAATGTTGATCAAAGAACTTTTCATGGGCTAAGGTTAAAAAATGATGTTGGTAAAGTTTTTTCATTTAATGAGCCTAAAATAAATAAATTTAATTTAGATCACATTAATAATATTACCGACTTATATAAGTATGTAAGTTTGTATTTTAAATCAAATAATAATATTTTAAATTCTGATTTCGTATTTTTTGATGGTTACGAGGCCGCTGATTTAATGATTATAGGTGATAAACCTGACAGCACCGACATTAAAATAGGAAAACCTTTTCAGGGGGAAGCCGGTAATTTGTTAAATGCTATGCTTAAAGCCATAGGTTATTTCAGAGAAAATACTTATTTTACTAATATAAATTGTTACAATTTAGATGTTGAAATTGATATATCATTGCAAATAGTAAGCAAACAAATTGCAATTGTTAAGCCAAAAATAATTATAATGTTTGGTGCTGAAGCTACTAAATGTTTGACTAAAATAGATAAGGGTTTTTTAAATACTAGAGGGCAATGGTTTGATATAGATAACATAGGCATGTCTTCAGTTATATCTTGTATTTCTATGTTTCATCCTCGATATATCTTAGCTCACCCTAAGAGTAAAAAGGAAAGCTGGATAGATCTTAAATCGGTAAGAGAAAAATTATCTTGATTAATGATATATTTTTTCATAAAATATAAAGCTGTTTTATACACATTATGAAAAACAGTTAAAATTTTTGGTATATTCTATGCTTATAGTTATTAGTTTATTATTTAATATAAAAAGAGTGATTATTTTAATTTTTGTTATATTAAGTGTAATTTATAATAATGGAATTTATGCTGGTGAGTTAAGTCATAATGAGAGTAAATATTTTCATTCTTTGCTGATAGAGGCTGAAAAAAATATAGATAATGATATTTTTCTTAGTATGGAAGATAAAGAAAGATATATTGACATTTATAGTTTACAAAAATTAGGAAAATGGAAAGAAGCTGAAAAAGTAATTAATTTATTAGATAATAAAATTCTTTTGGGTCATGTAAATTATCAAAAGCTTATGCATCCTACAAAATATAGGTCTAATTATAAAGAACTAAAAGAGTGGCTTGTTTTATACTCAGATCATCCTATGTCTGATAGAATATGGAAATTATCAGAAAGGAGGAAGCTTAAAGAGACTAAATCTATAAAAAAACCAGAAAAATTAGTTAGGCTTGCGGGTTTTGGAATAGATTATGAAAGTATTACTTCATTAGAAAATTTTATTATTCCAAAAATATATTATTCTTTGTATAAAAGTATCAGAAGTTTGGTAAAAAGGGGAAGGCCAACTAACGCCCTAAAAGAAATACGTAATAAAGATTTGCCAGCATATATAGTGGATGATTTAAAAGGCATTATATCTGCTGGTTATTATGCTGTAGGTAAAGATAAGTTGTCTATGAAATTAGCAATTAATGCAGCTAGTCGTTCTGGAATAGATAATCCTAAATTATTTTGGAGGGCAGGTTTAGCTGCTTTTAGACTAAATAAGAAAGACGTAGCACTTAAAAATTTCTTAAAATTAACCAAAATTAAAAAAGATATTTGGTTGAAATCAGCAGGAGCATACTGGGCTGCTAAAATTTATTTAGAGAATGACAATCAATCAGCGGCAAAAAATAATTTTATTATTGCATCTAAGCAATTAAATACTTTTTATGGCCAATTAGCTATAGAATATTTAGGTTACAAAGAAAATTTTTCATGGAAAATAGATAAACAAGGCAGTTTTTTTGATCTAAATATTTTAAACAATATGCATGTAAAACGTGCTATTGCTTTATCAAGTATTGGTAGGTATGGTGAAGCTGATCAGGAGATTCGCTTTGTATATGGAATTCTAGGAAAGAATAAAATTTATGAGTTATTAGAGTTAACTAATTATTTAAATTTACCAGCTGTACAATTAAGATTAGGGGATAAATTATTTCAAACAGGAGCCGTAAATTATTTGGCTTTATATCCTTCTCCAAAATGGTTCAGGACGAAACTTAAGAAAATTGACGAAGTATTTTTATGGTCATTAATAAGAAAAGAATCCAGTTTTTATCTAAAAGCTAAAAGCCCTAGAGGAGCTAGGGGTGTAATGCAATTAATGCCTAGTACAGCTAGAATTGTTGCAGGAGACCGATCTATTAGAGGGTCTAATTTATGGAAACTATATGAGTTGGATTATAATATATATATAGGACAAGATTTATTATTACGGTTAATGGGTTCAGAGGAAATATCAGATTCATTAGTACCTTTACTAATGTCTTGGAATGCAGGACCTACTAAATTTAAAAAATGGAATGAGAAAATTAAGATACATACTGATCCTTTATTATATATAGAAAGTATTCCAAGCTATGAAACAAGATGGTTTGTAAAGACAGTTTTAAAAAATATTTGGATTTATAGAGATAAATTTCAACAAGATAAGCCGAGTCGTAAGGCATTAAGTGACAATTTTTGGCCAAAGTATGTAAACTTAAGTTTTTAAAGGGAGCAAATGATGCTTGGAATAGATAAAGAAAGAATTTTCAAATCTGTTAACATTGCAATAGTAACTATTTCAGATACCCGTACTTTAGATGATGATAAATCAGGTGCTACTTTAGAAAAAAGAATAATAAATGCTGGTCATAATGTAGGGGGTCGCTTTTTAGTTAAAGATAATGTTATTGAAATAAAAGCAAAGTTGAATGATCTTATAAATAATTTAAATATTGATGTAATAATAACTACTGGTGGAACAGGAATTACAGGAAGAGATTTAACCCCTGAAGTTTTTTCTGAAGTTTTAGAAAAAGAAATACCAGGCTTTGGAGAGTTATTTAGATGGTTGAGTTATAAAAAAATTGCTACGTCTACTATTCAATCTAGAGCTATGGCTGGAGTTGCAAAAGGAACCTATTTATTTTCCTTACCGGGTTCAGTAGGTGCATGCAAAGATGCTTGGGATGATATTTTAGTACATCAATTAGACTATCGTCATAGGCCATGTAATTTAGTTGAATTAATGCCTAGATTAAGAGA
>LWDU01040341.1_pt1 | contig 42833 bp, 42 predicted proteins | sample 727161 | NCBI WGS metagenome assembly LWDU01 (sample SAMN04566230, study PRJNA314399) | hydrothermal vent metagenome | isolation source: deep sea hydrothermal plume seawater | place: Mexico: Gulf of California, Guaymas Basin | collected 2004-07-11
GTGGATCACCGGTTACCGTGTTGCTCGAAAACCTCTACAGCAGCCCGGTGGTGGCCTGCACGGTGCAGTACGCCAACAACACCACGCCGGTGGTAACACGCGTATCGGCCGTTGGGTCGTCCAGCTTCCAGGTACGACTACAGAACCCCTCTGGCGGCGCGGTCGCCACGGACAACGTCAACTGCCTGGTCGTGGAGGAAGGCACGTGGACCATAGACGGGGTCAACATCGAGGCCCAGGCCTACCTGTCCACCGTAACCGACCGTAGGGGAAACTGGAACGGGCAATCCCAGTCCTACGGGCAGGCCTACACCAACCCGGTGGTCATCGGACAGGTGATGACCGAAAACGACGCCAACTGGTCGCACTTCTGGTCCAACGGCGGCTCCAGGCAGAGCCCGCCGTCGGCGACGACGCTGAACACCGGTAAGTCGGTCGGAGAAGACGGTGTTACGAGCCGCGCCGACGAGACGGTAGGATTCATCGTGATCGAGGCCGGGCACGGTACCATCGGCGGCGTGGAGTTCGAGGCAGCGCTCGGAGCAGACACGGTGCGCGGCACGGGCAACAATCCGCCCTACAGTTACTCCTACTCAACGCCGTTCTCGGCGGCCCCGACCGTGGCAGTAGCAAGCCAGTCGGCAATGGACGGCAACGACGGCTCATGGGCGCAGGCCCACGGTGCCACGTTGTCCAACGCCACCACGCTGTTCCTGTCAGTGGACGAAGACCAGGTCGGCGGCGCCGAGCGCAGGCACACCACGGAGCAAGTATCTTACGCGGTATTCGCCGGGCCGGTGGTCTACCCTTAGACCGCCGCTCCGGCGTAACGCCCGGAGCGATAAAGAGTGGCGGAGGGGGGGAGATTCGAACTCCCGAATCCTTGCGGATTGCCGGTTTTCAAGACCGGTGCCTTCAACCGGACTCGGCCACCCCTCCCTGTTCACCCTGCGTGCTGCGAAAGTAGACCTGCTAGCTCTTCCCTTTCTTCAGGAGATGACCTGCTGCCCACCCATGTACGGCTGCAATACTTCGGGGACGTCCACCGTGCCGTCAGCGCGCTGGTAGGTCTCCAGCACTGATATGAGCACGCGTGGCAGTGCCAGTCCTGAACCGTTGAGCGTGTGCACGAGCGCCGGCTTGTCCTTGCCTGCCTTGAAGCGGATGTTGGCGCGACGGGCCTGGAAGTCGCGGAAGTTCGAACAGGAACTCACTTCCAGCCATTCCTCGCAGCCAGGAGCCCACATCTCCACAGGTCGCCAGTGCACATCTGTATTACGCGCCAGGGTATGCCCAGGCGGCGTGATACCTCCTCTGCGTTGCCCAGCAGTTCGAGCAACTGGGCGTCCGAGCTGTCTGGGTGAACGAAACGCACCATCTCCACCTTGTCGAACTGGTGGCCGCGCTTGATGCCGCGCACGTCGCGGCCGGCCGACATCTTTTCGCGACGAAAACACGGCGTGAAGGCCACGTGTTTTATTGGCAGCGAATCGGCCGACAGCACCTCGTCGCGGTACATGTTGGTCACTGGCACCTCGGCGGTAGGCACCCACCAGAAGTCTTCCTCTATGTCGCGGTAAAGATTGTCGCCGAACTTGGGCAGGTTGCCGGTGCCCAGCAGACACTCGCCGCGCACCATGGCCGGCGGGTAGACCTCGCTGTAACCGTGCTCACGGCTGTGCAGGTCGAGCATCCAGCTGATGAGCGCGCGCTGCAGACGGGCGCCGTCGCCTCGCAACAGGTAGAAACGCGTGCCCGAGATTTTTACGCCACGGTCAAAGTCGATTATCCCCAGGCGCTCGCCCAGCTCCCAGTGCGGCAGCGGCGTAAAGTCGAACTCGCGGCGCGCGCCTTCTTCGCGCAACACCAGGTTCTGCTCTTCGCCCTCACCCACCGGGACGTCCTCGTGGGGAAAGTTGGGCAGCTCGAGCATGGCGACCTCAAAGCTGCCGGCGACCTCGGCGAGATCTTTTTCGGCAGCGCCCATGCGCTCGCCCAACTCTCGCACCTCGGCCTTGGCCGCTTCCTGCTCCGGGCCTGGCGGCATAGCGCCGATGGTCTTCGAGCGAGTCTTGCGATCCGCGCGCATCTGTTCGGCCGCGGCTATCAGTTCGCGGCGGCGCGCGTCGAGTTCGACCACGGCCGTCAGCTGCTCGCGCTCGCAGCCCACCAGGGCCAGGCGGTCGGCTGCTGCCGCGGGGTCTTCGCGTATAAGCTTTATGTCGAGCATAGTCTTGCCAGCCTGGGCAGATCAGTCTTCGGGAGCACAATCGAAAGCGTCAACCACGTGTACGCACTCGAGGCTGCCGCCCTCAACGGCCACCACGTCAAAGCGCGCGGCCCGATCCAGACCATGGTGCCTCGCCAGCCATTCGACCGCAACGCGCGATACCTGCTTACGCTTTCGCTGGTCTACCGCCGCGAGAGCAGAGTCGAGGTCGGCCCTGAGTTTTACCTCCACGAACACCAGCTCCTCGCCGTCCAGGGCCACGAGGTCGATCTCGCCCGAAGTGAGCCTGGCGTTGCGGTCAAGCACTCGCATGCCGGCACGCTCAAGACACTCGGCCGCCGCATCCTCACCGGCCCGGGCCAGGCGTAGGCGCCTTTGGCCAAGGCTCTCGGCCTTCTGTCTTTTGTCCTGTCCGGCCATCACTACACCATCCCGGCAAATATACCTTCCACGCCAACCCGCTCTCAAGGGCCGGGATGTAATTTTCGAGGCGCCGTGTTAAACAGCGAGAATATGAAGATTTCGCAGGCCGAGGTTCGCCGCGTGGCCACGCTGGCCCGGGTGGAACTGGATGACGACGAGCTCGAAAGCGTGGGGCGCGACCTCAACCGCATACTCGACTACGTGGCTAAGCTGGACGAGCTCGACACCAGCACGGTAGAGCCCACCGCCCAGGTGGTCGACTTTGCCGCGCCCATGCGAACCGACGAGGTCACCAACAAGCCAGCCCCCGAGGACGCCGTGGCCAACGCGCCGCGCAGCGACAAGAACTTCTTCGTCGTGCCCAGCATAATCGAGTAGAAAGGGTCACACGCCGTGTCCGAACTCACCAACGAACTCACCGACCTCGGAGTTGCCCAGGCATCGCAGGGGCTGGCAGCCCGCGATGTAAGTTCTGAGGAACTCACCCGTGCCTTCCTCGAGCGAACGCTTGCGCTGGACCAGGGCACAAGCCAGGCGATCGGCGCCTACCTGGAGCTCAGCGCCGAATCGGCGCTCGACCAGGCCCGCGCCGCCGACGCCCTGCTCGCCAGCGGAGACCCGACCACCCCACTCACGGGCGTACCCATAGCCCTGAAAGACATCTTCATCACCCGCGACCTGGCCACCACCTGCGCGTCCAGAATACTCGCCGGCTTCAAACCCAGGTTTGACGGTACGGTGGTGGCGCGCCTGCGCGAAGCCGGGGCCGTGATAACCGGCAAGCTCAACATGGACGAGTTCGCCATGGGCTCATCGACCGAAAACTCGGCGCTGGGCACCACCCGCAACCCGTGGAACCGTGACTGCGTGCCCGGCGGCTCGTCGGGTGGCTCGGCGGCGGCGGTGGCCGCGCGCATGGTACCGGGCAGCTTCGGCACCGACACCGGCGGCTCGATCAGGCAGCCGGCAGCGCTTTGCGGAGTGGTCGGCATGAAGCCCACCTACGGACGTGTGAGCCGCTACGGGGTGATAGCCTTCGCCTCGTCGCTCGACCAGGTCGGCCCGCTGGCCAACAGCGTTGAAGACACCGCCCTGCTGTTCGAGGCAGTGGCCGGACACGACCCGCGCGACTCGACCTCCATTCCGCAGCCGGCGCCCGACTGCCGCGGCTCCTTGCACGACGGCGCAAAAGGGCTGCGCGTCGGAGTGCCCCGCGAATACTTCGGCGAGGGCCTGGACCCCGAGGTCGAAAAATCGGTGCGCGCACTGCTGGCCGCGTTAGAACGCGACGGCGCGAGCCTGGTTGAAGTGGAGCTGCCACACACCGAGTACGCGGTGGCCACCTACTATATCGTGGCCACGGCCGAGGCTTCTTCGAACCTGGGCCGCTACGACGGCGTGCGCTACGGCTTACGCGAAGGCGAGGACGGCGGACTCACTAACATGTACGGGGCGAGTCGCGACGCCGGATTTGGCGCCGAGGTAAAGCGCCGCATCGTGCTGGGCAGCTACGCGCTGTCGGCCGGCTACTACGATGCTTACTACCTCAAGGCCATGAAAGTGCGCACGCTCATTCGCCGCGACTTCGAACAGGCCTTTGAGAACTGCGACGTCCTGCTCACGCCGACCTCGCCCGACACGGCGTTTGAACTCGGCTCGCGCACCGACGATCCCCTGAAGATGTACATGAGCGACGTGCTCACCATTCCCTGCAACCTTGCCGGACTGCCCGGCCTGTCGCTGCCCTGCGGGCTCGACTCCAAGGGCCTGCCCATAGGCGCGCAGCTGCTGGCTCCGCCACTGGCCGAGCCCTTGTTGTTCAGGGCGGCACGGGCCTGCGAAAAACTCATCGGTTTTGACCAGCGACCTCCCGAACAAGACCTGGCCGGGGGCGCCGGCAAATGAGCCACTACGAGCAGGGCGACTGGGAAGCCGTCATCGGCATAGAAACGCACGTTCAGATGCTCACCCGCAGCAAGTTGTTCTGCGGGTGCTCGGCCAGCTTTGGTGCCCAGCCCAACGAGCACACCTGCCCGGTGTGCCAGGGCATGCCCGGCGTACTGCCGGTGGTAAACGCGCAGGCGGTTGAATACGCGGTGATGGCCGCGCTGGCGCTGGGGGGCGAGGTGCAGCCCACCAGCCGCTGGGCGCGAAAGAACTACTTCTACCCCGACCTCCCCAAGGCCTACCAGGTATCGCAGTACGAACTGCCCTACTGCCTGGGCGGGCAGGTCACGCTGGTGACCGACGGTGAAGAACGCAACATCACGCTCACGCGCATACACATGGAAGAAGATGCCGGCAAGAGCATCCACGACGCGCACTCGGATTTTTCTTACGTCGACCTTAACCGCGCTGGCGTGCCACTGATGGAGATCGTCAGTGAGCCCGAGATCCGCTCGGCGGCAGAGTCGGCAGCCTACATGCGCAAGCTGAGGACGGTGGTGCGCTGGCTGGGCATCTGCGACGGCAACATGAACGAGGGCAGCATGCGCTGCGACGCCAACGTGTCACTGCGCAAGCGCGGCACGAGCGAGCTCGGAACGCGCGCCGAGGTAAAAAACATGAACAGCTTCCGCGCCGTCGAACGCGCGGTCAACTACGAGATCGAGCGCCAGGCCGAGTTGCTCAACGCCGGAGAAGAGATCACCCAGGAAACGCGCCTCTGGGACGCCGACCACGGCGTCACCCGCTCCATGCGCAGCAAGGAAGAAGCACACGACTACCGATATTTTCCTTGCCCCGACCTGCTACCGCTGGTCATTGCCGACGAACTCGTCGAAAGAGTGCGAGCCGCATTACCCGAGCTGCCCGACACCAGGCGCGCACGCTTCGTGGAAAGCTACGATCTTTCGGCCTACGACGCCGAGGTGTTAACGGCCAGCCGGGAACTGGCCGATTACTACGAGGCCGCCGTGGCCGCGCACGACAACCCCAAGCTGGTGGCCAACTGGGTGATGGGCGACGTGCTCCGCGCTACCCGGGAGGCCGCGGGCGAAGGCGAGGTTGATTACTCGCGCATACCACTGGCCCCCGAACGCCTGGGCGCACTGCTGGCGCTCGTCGACGACGGCAGCATAAGCGGCAAGATCGCGAAAACCGTTTTCGACCGCATGCTCACGGACAGCGACGACCCCGCCGACATCGTCAAGAGAGAGGGCCTGGCGCAGGTCAGCGACTCGGGCCAACTCGAAGCCTGGATAGCCGAGGTCGTGGACGGCAATCCCGACAAGGTCGAGGACTACCGCGGCGGCCGCGACAAGCTGCTGGGCTGGTTCGTGGGGCAGGTCATGCAACGCCTGCTGCGCGAACGACTGGCGGGCTGAGGCATCATGCCAACGGGCCCGCGAAGAGTAGTCGTGCTGCTGGTCGCCCTGGCGGCCGTTGCTTTGCTCGTGCTCTTGCTCAACCGCGAGCAGCCCGGTGACACCCCCTCCCCCGTCGCAGACGAGATCGCCAAGCCAACTCCGGCCGATCACGGCGGCAGGCCCGAACCGCCAGCCGAGTTCAAGGTGGTACCCGGGCCGGCTCCCCCGCCGGCTGGCGATTCGGCCGGCTCGCAACAAGCCAACGATCAACAGGGCCACGACCAGGACGGCGCCGTTCAGGATTTCAAGAAACTCAACCGCTACCCGGCTTCGTCGCGCCGGCTTACCGGAGACTCTGCCGATCTGCTCAACCCCAACTCCCGCTACGAAAGACGGCAGCTGCTTGCCGACGGCGAGGCCAACGCCGACATGAGCTGGGAGGTGCTGCTGACCGCCGACCGTTATTTTGTGCGCGGCCGTGAGCCACTAGAAGTCTCGCTAGCGCTCTGGCACGAGAACCGAGAGGTAGTGCCGCGCCGCGTGGTGATGACGGCGAGCAGGCTGGACGTGGACAACACGGTGTCGTTGTCACTTCAGAGAGATGGCAGCGGTTGGTCTGCGCAGCTGTTTCCCGCCCAGCACTGGCCCGGCTACGTCGGCGAGCTTCGCGTGGAGGCGACGTTTTCTGCGACCGGCCTGGCCCAGCAGACCGGCTCGCTGGTCTTCTACTTCACCTCGCCCGGGCAGCTGCCCGGCGAGTTTACCGGTGAGTTCAGCGATCGCCTGTCGGCGGGCGACCTGCTGGTCGATGTCGGCATGAGGGTAGACCAGCAGGGGCGATACCGGGTGGAGGCCAACCTGTTTGACGTGGCGGGCAAGCCCGTGGCCTGGGCTTCGTTCGAAGACGAGCTGCGCACCGGGCTGCAAGGCGTGCCCTTGAAATTCTACGGGCTGGTCTTCCACGACGCCGGCGCTACCGGCCCCTTCGTGCTGCGACAGCTGCGCGGCTACCGCCTCCGCCGCGGCGGCTCGCCTCACCGCCAGGACATGGCCGACTACCCGGGCGAGTACTACCTCGCCGGTCACTACGAGCCAACCGATTTCACCACCGCGGAGTACAGCAGCCCGTGGAAGAAACGTATGCTCGAGTTTTACAAGGAAGCCCTGGCGCGTGGGGTCAAGCTCGGTCAAGCCGGGGCCAGGGACGAGTAGCCGCAGGTCAGGCGAGCAGCGCGTACCGCGCGATCGACCATCGACGAGCCCATCCAGGTCCACAACGGGATGGCCAGGTAGAAGGCGAAGCGGGTGAGCGCCCTCTGAGTCGCCGGCACCGCAATCGCGGAGGCTTCGCTCATCGCCAGTTCTCTACCGCGTGTGCGCCGCCCTCCCCAGTTCGGCGCGCGCACAATAATCACGATGTCGTTCAGTCGTAGGTAATAACCGAACGGATGACGTCGCCCTCGAGCATGGCGGTAAAAGCGTCGTTGACGTCTTCGAGCTTGATCCGCTGCGACACCATACCCTCGAGATCAAGCTTACCTTCCTTGGCGAAGTTGATGAACTTGACGAAGTCGGTGCGCACGTTGGCCGAGCCGTAGATCGTGCCCACGATGCGCTTGTTCTCAAGCGGCAGCAGGGCCGAGGGTATGCTGCACTCGTCGAGGTAGCTGGGGATGCCCACCCAGATGACCGAACCGCCCGGGCGGGTGATGTCGTAGGCCTGCCGCTGCAACACGGGCACGCCGACCACCTCGAAGGCGTAGTCGGCGCCGCGGCCGTCAGTCAGGCCCTTGACGAACTCGCCCAGGTCCTCGTCGTTGGGGTTCACCGAGTGGGTCGCACCAAAATTTATCGAAGCGCTACGCTTGGATTCGTTCAAGTCGACGGCGATGATCTGCTCGGCACCCGCGACACGACAGCCCTGGATAACGGCCTGTCCCACGCCTCCGCAGCCTATCACCACGCAGGTGCTGCCGGCCTTGACCTCGGCGGCAAACAAGGCGGCACCAACACCCGTGGTGACGCCGCAACCAACCAAAGCAGCCTGCTCAAGCGAAAAATCTGCGGGTATCTTTACCAGCGCCGCCTCGTGCACGACGGTCTCCTCGGCAAAAGTGGCCAGGCCGCCGGGTCCACAGAGCAGGGGGCTGCCATCCTGGCGGCTGAAGGGAAAACGGCCCATGCCGATCTCCAGTGCTTTTTCGCAGACGAAGGCCTGGTCGTTTTTACAGTAGAAACACTCGCCGCAGGTGGGCACGAAACTGCCGATCACATGGTCGCCGGTCTCCAGGCCGTAGTCGTTCTTACCGGCCGACACGACCACTCCAGCGCCCTCGTGGCCGAGGATGGCCGGCGGCGGCAGCGGCAGTTTGCCCTGCCAGATCGAGACATCTGAGTGGCAAACCCCGGTGGCGCCCCACTTGACGTGTACTTCGTTATCCCCGGGATCGGCGAGGTTTACGTCCTCGATCACCATGGGCTCGTTATTTGCCAGCATTATCGCAGCTTTCATAATGCCGGAATCTACCCCCCCGCCCCTGCCAACAAAAGGGGGGGCCAGGTACTTTTTGCCTTAAAGCTGCCTGTCCCCGTTCAGGAGTATGCAGAGTTGAAGCGGACGTAGGCCTCGGTGAGGTCCGACGTGACTATGCTTGCGCGGCCGGGGCCGTGGCCCAGGCGTATGGCGAGAGTGAAGGTATCATTTTTCATCACGCGGGCAGCGCGACGGCGGGCCTCTTCGGACAACAGCTCGCCGGCCTTCACCAGCGCCACGTCGTCCACCGATATCGCCACGCGCTTGAAGTCGACATCGACGCCAGAATTGCCGAGCGCGCAGACTATCCGTCCCCAGTTGGGATCGCCGCCCGCGAACGCGGCTTTCACGAGCGTGGACGTGGCAACGGCGCGGGCCGCGCGCTCAGCGTCGGCGTCACCCGGGGCACCCTCCACCAGCACGTCCACCACCCGCGTGGCGCCCTCCCCGTCGCGCACTATCATGCGCGACAGTTCATCGGTGAGTTCGCCGACGGCCGTGGCCAACAGCTCGTAACCCGCCGACTTCCTCGAACGTATGGCTTCGCCACCGGCAAGTCCCGATGCCATCAACACCACGGTGTCGTTGGTACTGGTATCGCCGTCGACGGTGATGCTGTTAAAGCTGCTCGCAACGGCCTCGGCCAACACCGCCCGCGCGGCTCCTGGTGACAAGGGCGCGTCGGTCACCAACACACACAGCATGGTGGCCATGCCCGGGTGGATCATGCCTGCACCCTTGGCCAGGCCGGCCACCGTAGCGGTCTCCCCGCCCGGCAGTTGCACGCTGCGGGAGGCCCACTTGGGAAACGCATCAGATGTCATCATGGCGCGCCCGCAAGCGCTGGCGCGGCGCGTACCGAGCGCGTCGACGGCCAGCGAGATCGCCCGCGTCATGCGCCGTCGGTCGAGCTGCACGCCTATGACGCCGGTTGAGCAGGGCAGTACGAGGCCAGGCTTTATGCCCAGCCGCTTGGCCAGTTCACGACAACTCCACTCGGCCAACTTGAGACCACTGCTGCCCGTGGCCGCGTTGGCGTTACCCGAATTGATGAGCACCGCCTGCGCCAGCCCATCGGCCACGTGCTCGCGCGCCACCACAACGGGCGCGGCGGCAGCGGTATTGCGGGTAAACACGGCCGCGGTCGGCACCGGCGAATCGGCCACCACGAGCGCCGTGTCACGCCTGCCACCGGTCTTGAGGCCGCCGTGAACGCCGGCAAAACGAAAGCCCGCCACGGGCCCCGGGGCCGGCCCGGGATCGATCTTCACGCGCGCGGGCCCTGCCACCGTCGCCCCGTCGCCCGCTGGGCCACCGTCGGTGAGGCGCTCATGACTTGCCGTGACACTTCTTGTACTTCTTGCCGTTACCGCAGGGACAGGGGTCGTTGCGACCCACCTTGTTGCCCGTGCGCTTCACTTGTTTTTGTTCGGGAGCGCCACCCTCGCCGCCTCCCCTGCCCATCATCACCGCCGCGCTTTCATCTCGGCGGCGTTCCTCCATGCGGTCGACTTCCTGCTCGTCGGCGATACGCACCGAAAACATTTTCTCGACGACATCGTTCTCGTAGGAAAGCATCATGTTCTCGAACATGTCGAAGCCTTCCTTCTGGTATTCCTGGAGGGGATTCTTCTGGGCGTAACCGCGAAGACCGATACCCTCTTTGAGGTGATCCATGGCCAGCAGGTGGTCCTTCCAGTGGTTGTCCAGGCACTGCAGCGAGAGCACGTGCTCGAGGTGCCGCACCACCTCGACGCCCATTTCTTCTTCGCGCTTCTCATAGGCCGCCAGCACCCGCTGCTGTATGGCGGTTTCAAGCACTTCCACAGTCAAACCGTCGCGCGGCAGGTCGGCCAGTCCAGCGCGCACAAGAAACTGGGCGAACAAGGCGTCGTCGAGCGATTCCAGTTCCCACTCGGCCGTTTCGATTTCCTCGTTTGCGTGCAAGGCCACGAGATCTGTAGCCGCGGCGGCTGCCATGCCCAGCACCTCGGTCCTCAGCTCGCCCTCGGACAGGCATTCGCGACGCCGATGGTACACCACCTCGCGCTGCTTGTTCATCACGTCGTCGTACTCGATGAGGTGCTTGCGGGTATCAAAGTTCTGGCCCTCAACCCGCTTCTGCGCGTTCTCGATGGCGCGCGACACCATCTTGGCCTCGATGGGCACACCGTCTTCCATGCCCATGCGCTCCATCAGGCCCTGTATACGCTCGGCGCCGAACACGCGTAGCAGGTCGTCCTCGAGCGACATGAAAAACCTCGACGAGCCGGGATCGCCCTGCCGACCCGAGCGACCACGCAACTGGTTGTCGATCCGGCGCGACTCGTGGCGCTCGGTACCCACGATGTGAAGGCCACCGGCTGCCAGCACCTCTTCGTGTTCAGCCGCGCACTGCTCGGTGTATCCGGCCAGCGTGGCCTCCCACTGGGGATCATCCTCGCCGTTGGCGAGATCCTTGCGGGCCAGAAACTCGGGATTACCACCCAGCACGATGTCGGTGCCGCGGCCGGCCATGTTGGTCGAAATGGTAACCGCGCCCTTGCGCCCGGCCTGGGACACGATCTCTGCCTCGCTCGCGTGGTGCTTCGCGTTGAGAACGTGGTGTTTCATGCCCACCTTCTTGAGCGCCGCACTGAGTTTTTCGGAGTTCTCAATGGAGATCGTACCCACCAGCACTGGCTGCTGGTCGACAGTACACTCTCGGATCTCCTCGATGACCGCATTGAACTTCTCGCGCTCGGTCTTGTAGACCACGTCGGGCCGATCATCTCGCACCATGGGCTGGTGGGTGGGAACCACCAGGACCTCGAGCCCGTATATCTTACCGAACTCCTCGGCCTCGGTCTCCGCGGTGCCGGTCATGCCTGACAGCTTGTCGTACATACGAAAGTAGTTCTGGAAGGTGATCGTGGCGAGCGTCTGGTTCTCGCGCTCGATCTTCACGCCTTCCTTGGCCTCGACGGCCTGGTGCAGGCCGTCCGACCAGCGCCGTCCCGGCATCAGGCGACCGGTGAACTCGTCGACGATGACGACCTCGCCGTCCTGCAGCATGTAGTCAACGTCGCGCTTGAACAGCGTGTGGGCCTTGAGCGCCTGGTTCACGTGGTGCAGTGTCTCGATCTCGGCAGGGTCGTAAAGGTTGCCCACGCCCAGCAGGCCTTCCATCTTGGTCACGCCCTCCTCGGTGAGGGTCGCGCTGCGGGTCTTCTCGTCGAGCTTGTAGTCTTCTTCCTTGACCAGGCGAGGAATCAGGCGGTTCACCTGGCCGTATTTTTCGGTCGACTGCTCGGCCGGCCCGGAGATGATAAGCGGCGTTCGGGCCTCGTCGACCAGAATTGAATCCACCTCGTCAACTATGCCGAAATTGAGCTTGCGCTGGGCGAACTCCTCGGCGTCGAACTTCATGTTGTCGCGCAGGTAGTCGAAACCAAACTCGTTGTTCTGCCCGTAAGTGATGTCGGCGCGGTAAGCCTCGCGTCGCTCCTGCTCGTCCATGTCGGGGTAAACAATACCCACCGACAAGCCGAGGTACTTATACACGCGCCCCATCCAGTCGGCGTCGCGACGGGCGAGGTAGTCGTTGACCGTGACCAGGTGGGCACCCTTGCCCTCGAGCGCGTTGGCCACCAGGGCCAGGGTGGCCACAAGCGTTTTGCCTTCGCCGGTCTTCATCTCGGCTATCTTGCCGTCGTGCAGTATGTGACCACCGATTAGCTGCACGTCGTAGTGACGCATACCCAGCACCCGCGTCGCCACCTCGCGCACGCCTGCAAAAATCTCGGGTAGCAGGTCGTCAAGCTCTTCGCCACGGTCGAGCCGTTGGCGCCAGTCGGTTGAAATCGAGGCAAGAGCCTGTTCGTCGAGCGCCTGCATGTCCGGCTCAAGTTCGTTGACACGGGCAACGAAGGGCCGCATGCTTTTGACATACTTATCGCTGGCCGTGCCGAAAATCTTTCGTACCGAATCAACCAGCATCGCCAGTCTCCCCACCTCGCGCGCCCGGTGCCGTGACCGGCCGCCGGTAGCGGTCAAACATCTGGCCCCATGGCGTCTGCTCGAATTCGCGTATGCGGCGGCGCCCTATCGTGGGGTACCACAGGAAGTCGTGGTAGACGTTAGACGCGAACGGTGCCCAGCCCATCAACGGCGAATGCAGCGCGGCCTTTTCAAGAAAACGCAGCGGTCCGCGCCTGAGCATCTGGTCACCCCAGATCACCAGGCTCCGCCGCGTGCTGAAGGCAGGGTTAAACTCCCGCAGCTCGTCGCCGACGATATCAATCCTGGATACATCGGCACAACCCAGCTCGCGCTCGTGGCACATGGCCAGGTAAGGAATCTCCATAGGATCAAAACCCATCATCTTTGCCGCGACCGCGTCCACGGCCACGCTGTCTGCGCCGGCTATGAGAACGTTGCCAATCCTGGGCACCATTGTACGCGGTCCGGCTCCGTCGCCACAGACCGTGCCGTCCATCACGGCAAAAATACCCGGGTGCAGCTCTTTCTGCATTATAACAAGATCGACAAGCACCTCGTGGATGTGCTTGTGAGCGTAGTGGCGCACCTCCTTGAGCAGGCCACCGAACGAATTCTTTATGGCCCCGGTAGTCGTGGAGTGCCCGTGCGTCTTGACGGTCGGCAGGTGCAGTACCTGTCGGCCCTCGTACATGGCCGGTATCTCGATGCCGTCGGGAAATATATCGTTGAGCTTCAACAGCGGACGCTCAAAACGGTGGGTCTTCCACTCCACGTCGGTGAGCGGGATAAACGGCAGATCGTAATGGTCGAGCACCCCCTGCCAGAGGTTGTTGCGACAACCCTTCAGGGGGTCGGTGACAACGGTGCGATTTTCGACCGGCAGCAGCCTCTGGGGGGCAAAACCGTCGCCCAGCATGGTGCGCAGGACCCCCTCGAGCTGCCAGGGCTGGCTCGAACAGGCCGGGAAATACCGGGTCCACGACAGGTTGAGCTTGACCAGGGTGTCCACCTGGTCGGAAAGCTCCGAACGGTAGTCGGCCGCCTCCATCACGCGGCGGTAGTCGTCCAGCACCGTCTCTGGGCTGGTTCTTACTATGCCGACTACACTTGTACTCATATTCTCAGACCCGCCCGGCCGGCTATCCTCCCGCCCCGGCCGCCAGCTGACTATACAGCAGCAGCACTACAGTTGCCGCCCACAGCGCTATGCCTGCCTGCAGGGGCAAATCTCCCAGCAATACGTCGGTGGGCGAACCGCCCTGCTGCCTGCCGTAAACCAGAAACAGGTATCGGAAAACCCCGAAGACCACAAAGGGAATGGTCAGGTACATGCGATCCGTACCCAGGTTGGCAGCCACCGCAGGGCTCAGCGTGTACAGGACGTAGACAAACATGGTCAACAGACCCGAGATGGTTACCAGTTTGTCGAGCAGCTCGGGGTCATAGCGCCCCAGCACCTCGCGGTGACCAGTGGCGCTGCCGGCCAGAAGCGTGACCTCGTGCCTGCGCTTAGCTAGGGCGAGAAAGAGCGCGAGAAAAAAGGTGCACACGAACAGCCACGCCGACATTCGAGCGTTGACGGCCACCACACCCGCCGCCGCGCGCAAGCAGAAGCCGGCGGCGATGGCCACCACGTCGACCACCGGGACGTGCTTGAGCCACGAGCTGTATAGCAGCTGAAGGCCGAGAAACACGGCGACCACCAAGGTAAAACGAGCGCCGAGCAGCAAGCCGCCCCCCACGGCCACCAGCGCCAACGCAACGGTTAACGCGCAAGCCGCGGGTGTCCCCACGCGCCCGGCTGCCAGCGGACGGTCACACTTGAGCGGGTGCAGTCGGTCGCGTTCGCGGTCGACAAGGTCGTTAAAAACGTAGGCTGCGCTCGACGCCGCGCAGAAACACAGCAGCGCGATGCCCGCGTTGCTGAAACCCTCGCCCTCGAAGAGCCTGCCCGAGAACAACAGGGGCGCGTATACGAAGGCGTTCTTTGTCCACTGCGCGGGCCTGGCCAGCACCAGCAGGTCTTTCACCGCGGCCGGCCCTCGCTGCCCAGGGCCGTCTGCCAGGCTTCGTCTATGCAGGCCCAGAGTTCCTTTACGCCCGCACCCGTATTCGACGAAGTAGCATACACCGGCACGTCGCCTGTCTGCGCAGAAATCTCGCGAATGGCCGTCTGCGTTTTAGCCCGCGACAACTTGTCGCACTTGGTCAGCACCCACAGCCACGGTACGCCGGCCTCGTCGAGAAACGCGCCCAGCTCTATTTCCTCGGTCTGTGGCCCGCGCCTGACATCTATGAGTATGAGCACCGCCACGAGCTCTTCGCGGTCGGACAAGTATCCCTCGACGAGCTTTTTCCACTCCGCGCGCTCACCGCGCGACCGCTTGGCGTAACCAAAGCCGGGGAGGTCAACCAGGCGCAGGCGTTCGTTGATGGCGTAGAAGATCAGGCCGCGGGTGCAGCCCGGGGTGCGACTGGTGCGGGCAAGTCGCCGGCGTCCCAGCAGGCTGTTGATGAGCGAGGACTTGCCGACGTTGGATCGACCGGCGACGGCCACCTCGGGGCCGACCGCCCGCGGCAACGCGGCTGCCGAATTGGCCTCGGCCGCGAACTCCACGCTTCGAACCCTGGCCACGACTTCAACTTACCGCGGCCAGGTGCCGCCAACGCGACAACGGGCGGCGCTTCCGCTTTCAGCCCGCGCCCAGTTGCGACTTGATCGCGCGCACCTGGTTCACAAAGCTCTCCTTGATGGCGCTTTCCTGTACACCGGTACCGATGGGTAGCTGGATCTTGTCGGTCTGTTTCGCCTTGTACACGTACATGGTCCTGCTGCCGTCGGGCGAAGCCTCCAGCGAGTAAGTGGCGTCGATGTCGACCATGGCCGACTCCAGGGTCTTCAAGTGCATGACCTTGTTGGCGTCGTCATAGGTCATCTCCAGCTTGAGCATCTGGAGATTGCCCAGGGCCAGCATGTGCACCTCGACTTCCTTGCGATTACCCTCGTCGACCAGCACTTCGCTCTTCTTGTACTGCTCGCTGGTCTCGGCGAGACGCCCGGGGTTCTTCATCGACTCCCAGATCTTGTCTGCCGGTGCGTCGATGCGCGAGTGTAGCTCGATGGTAAAGACCTTGCCGTCCTTGATAAGCTCGGAAAATGCGATCTCTTTTATGTCGCCTTCCCACTGCCTGGCTGCCTTGCCCGTATTGAGAAGGCCCATGATGGCGTCGCAACCCGAAAGACCGAGAAACGCGGTCACGCAGACAGCGACCATACCAGCCCTGAAATTATTATTCGTCCTGAAATACCGCATCTTATATAACCCCTGTAATATTCTCTTACCCAGCGGCCGGATACTTACGCCCGCCCCGGTAGATAATGACACCCGAAAACCTATAGCAGGCCCACTCGGTTCACAAGAGGAGGAGAGTCAGCGCTCCACGCGCAGAACCGAGCCCGCAGGCAGGCGCCCCATAAGATCGTCGAGGGCCGCGTCCACGTACTGTTCGTCGCGGGATTCGAGTGTGAGCTTGACCGAGTACTCGCTGCGATCCAGGCGCGGATAGCTACCCAGCAGGAGCTCGGAAAAAGCTTCGAGCGTGGCGTCGAGCGAAGGTGCGATGGCCGCCTCGTCACTGCTCACGTAAACCTGCCTCAGGTACCAGGGCTGCCCGCGCAAGCGATCGCGCAGGCCAGCGACCTTGGCCTTGAAAATCTCGGGTATGCCCGGCAGCACGTACACGTTCTCGATCATCACGGTCGGAAACCTGAAGTGTTCGTCCGCCACGAGTTCGGCACCCGCGGGCACCTCGGCCATCTTCAGGTGAGCGGGCGTGAGATCACCGTCTATCCAACCGTCGATGAGCTGCCTCAGCTCGGGGTGTATCACCACCTCGCGATCAAAAGCGCCGGCCACCGCACCGATGGTGATGTCGTCGTGGGTCGGGCCCACCCCACCGGAGGTGAACACGACATCGAACTCGGCCGAGTAACGCGCCACGGTATCGGCGATGGTCCCAGTGTCGTCGGGAATGACGACTACGCGGTCGAGCGACACACCGAGTTCGCGTAGTTCGCGCGCGAGCAAGCCGGAGTTGCTGTCTACGACCTTGCCCGAAAGGATCTCGTTGCCGATGACCACCATCGCGGCGGTACTTGGATTACGTACTGCTGTCACCGTATTGCCGTCACCGTGGCTGAAACCTTAACACGCTGGGTCAACCGCGGCTATCTTCGAGCAGCGGCGGTTGCTCACCCAGTGCGTCGACGAGGAACTCGCGTAGTTTTTTCTTGAGCGCGGCCTCCACCTGTCTCACCCTCTCTCGGCTCACGCCCCAGCGCTCGCCCAGTTCGGCAAGAGTTACGGGGTCTTCAGACACCAGGCGCTCGCGCCAGATCTGCTCGTCGCGCCCCGACAGCGTTTCGCTGAAAATATCGAGCTGCTGCTTCATCAGCGAAAAAAACTCTGAGTCGGCGACGTCTTCTTCAACGTTCGCCTCGCTGGGGATGAGATCGAGTACCCGGGTCTCGGTGTCTATGCCCACCGGGGCGTCGGCAGAAACCTCGGCAGACATGGCCATGCGCAGCTGCATTTCCTCGACGTCACGTTCGCGCACACCGAGGTTCTCGGCCAGTTGCACCGTGGTGGGCGTAAACCCGCTGGCTTCGAGCCGGGATTTTTCCTTCTGCAGGTTGAAGAACAAGCGGCGCTGGGCCTGGGTGGTACCCACCTTGACCATGCGAAAATTGTTCATGACGTAGCGGATCACGTAAGCGCGTATCCACCACACCGCGTAGCTCGGCAGGCGAACACCGCGGTGAGGATCAAACCTGCGCACGGCTTCGAGCAGGCCGACGTTGCCTTCCTGTATGAGGTCGAGAAGGTTGTGCACGGCGCGTTGGTACTCGCGCGCCACCTTGACCACGAACCTCAGGTTGGACGTGACCAGGCGGTAGGCGGCCTCCTCGTCGCCGGTTTCGTGAAAGCGCACCGCCAGCTCGTGCTCCTCCTCGGGCGAAAGCATCGGGTAGCGACGCATCTCGGCCATGTAGGCCTGCAGTGAATCGCGCAGGGTGAGCGCGCCGCTGTCGGCCAGCTCTATTACCTCGGGGGCCGGCGTGGCAGCCTTCTTCGAAGTCGCCGGCTCGTCTACGACTTCGACTTCCGCCGCGTCTACTTTGGCCGTGTCACCGTCAGATCGGTGGGCGTGGGGCGGATCAATAACGACGGCCTCGAGCTCCAGCGGATCGAGTTCAAGCGAGTCGATATCGTCCGCGTCGATCGTTTCCGCATCGGCATCTTCAGCGGCGGCGTGCTTGGAGTCTGGAATGTCCACCGCGCCGCTGTCAGGTCCGCCGGTGTTGCTGCCGCGGCCTCTACGGCCTGTTTTGCCGGAGTCTTTCATCCAACCGGCGCTCTCAAACGAGCGCTCCCGAGGCAACTCTCTTCAGGCAGCCGTCTTCAGGCAGCCGCCTTCAGGCAGCCGCCTTCAGGCAGCATCGTCTCCGATGGCAAGGGTATCTTCCTTGCGCACCAGGAGGACTTCACCCGCTGCAATTTCTCGCAGGGAGGTAACAACTTCCTTATTGTCTGTCTCTATCAAGGGCCGCGATCCACGCAGCAGCATCTTGGCGCGCTTGACGGCCAGGGCGGCCAGTTCAAAGCGGTTGGGAACCTTCTTGAGACAGTCTTCTACAGTAATTCGTGCCATTGATTATCCTTCCAGCACGGGAGTTTAGGCCCGGACTGGGCGGAAGTCAACAAACAAGGTCGTGGGCAAACAAGCCGCGGCCAGCTTACCCACCCTGGAACGCTCATGCATCGATATCGCTTCCCAGAGCCCGAAACACCCGGTATTTATCCAGCCAACGGGAATCCACCCGCGGGAGGAAACCATGGAAAACTGGATCGAGGTACTGTTATGGTGGCTGGCCTTTGGCGGCAGTCACGCACTGCTCTCCTCTACCACCGTTCGCGGTAGCATCATCCAACGCACCGGCGACGGCGCCTTCGCGGGCCTATACTCGCTCGTGGCGTTTGCCACCTTCGTGCCACTGGTCATATCCTGGTCCTCTGCCCGCCACAGCGGCCCCGCCCTGCACTCACTGGCCGCCCTGCCCGGCATCCGCGAGGCTGCGATAGCGCTGTCCGTGGTGGCCATGTTGGGGGTGGTGCTCGGCCTTGTGCAACCCAGCCCCGCCAGCCTGACAGCGGGCAAATCCGACGGCATCACATCGCTGGACCGCGGTGTGATGCGTATTACGCGGCACCCGATGTTCATGGGAATAGGCCTGTGGGGGCTGGCCCACTGCCTGGTCAACCCCTTTGCCACCGACCTGGTTTTCTTCGGCGGCTTCGCCGTCTACGCGCTCGTTGGCTGCGCCCACCAGGACTCGCGCAAGCGAGGGGGAACCGACGACGAGCTCGCCGACTTTTTCAACAACACCTCGCTGTTGCCCTTCGCAGCCGTAGCCGCGCGGCGCAATAGACTGGTCCTGTCCGAGTTTCCGCTGACTGCGCTGGCCGGGGCACTGTTTCTCAGCTGGCTGGTATTCTGGTTACACACAGCCCTGCCACGCTGGCTGTAGCGACAGCCGCCAAGGCTCACCCGGGAGCGTCGGCCCCGACGGTAAAATGCAACAGCAACTCGCGGTTGCCACGCGCGCCGGTGATCGGGCTTTCGGTCTGCCCCCTCTCTGTCAGCCCCAGCTCGCGCGCGCGCGACACTACCCTTTGGACCGCCAACCCGCGCTCGGCGTCATCGCGCAGGATGCCGCCTTCGAGTTTATCGCGCGTGGTCTCGAACTGCGGCTTCACCAGCAACAACAGTTCCCCGGCGGGCCCAGCCAGGGCAGAGAGTTTTTCGAGCAAGGTGGTTAGCGACACGAACGACAGGTCGGCCACCAGCAGCGTGGGCGGTGGACTGAGCTGCTCGCGATCGACAGCACGCACGTTGCAGCGTTCCATGACCACCACTCGCGGGTCGCCGCGCAAGCGCCAGTCGAGTTGCCCGTAACCTACGTCGACGGCGTACACCCTGCTGGCACCGGCGCGCAGCAGGCAGTCGGTAAAGCCCCCCGAGGAGGCACCCGCGTCAAGACACACGCGGTCCGTGACCTCGAGGTCAAAAACTTCCAGCGCGTGGGAAAGCTTGAGGGCGCCGCGCGAGGCCCAGTCACTGCCCCGTTCCACCCTGAGCGCCAGGTCGGCGGCCAGTAGTTGGCCCGGCTTGTCCAGCCGCTCGGTGCCCGCCCAGGCCTGGCCAGCCATGATCAAACGTGCGGCCTCATCGCCGTCGACAGCCAGCCCCTGCTCCACCAGCAGGAGGTCGGCGCGCAGTCGACCGCCAGTAGATCCAGCAGCTGCCACGTCAGCCTGCCGCCTGCTCAAAAACGGGCACGACGCTGCTGCTGGCAATATGCTGCAAAAGCCCGCCGGCTGGACCGAGTGGCGCGAGCGCGGCCAGGGCCGCTGCCAGTTCGGCGCGACCGAGCTCCAGCGAACGAGCCACTCCGTGTACGGCCGGGTAGGTGAGCTTGCCACGCGCTCGGTCACCCCCAGCTCGCTTGCCGGTGGCCGCGGTGTCGAGCAGCTCGTCTTTTACGTCGTCGGCGATCTGAAAGGCGAGGCCGAAGTGGAGTCCAAAGTCATCGGCAGCAGCAAGTTGCGCCGAATCGCCACCGGCCAACAGGACCCCGGCGACCGCAGAGACCTGGAGAAGCTCGCCGGTTTTGCGGCGGTGTATCGCGCGCAGCAGTTCAGCCCTGTCGCCGCGCTTGTCGCCACCCGCAGCAGCAGCACCGTCGCCACTCTGCAGGCCCTCGGCCATGAGGTCGGCAGCCTGCCCCCCGACCATGCCCTGCACGCCCGCCGCCCGCGCAAACTCACCCGCAATTCGCAGGGTCAGCGCGGGGTCGGCGCTGCAAGCCATCAGCAAACAGAAGGCCTCGGTCAATAATCCGTCGCCGGCCAGCGTGGCCATGCCGTCGCCGAACAACACGTGGTTGGTAGGTTGACCGCGCCTCAGCTCGTCGTCGTCCATGGCCGGTAGGTCGTCGTGGATCAGCGAGTAGGCGTGGATCATCTCGAGCGCTGTGGCGAAAGGGAGCGCGCTTTCCAAGGGTGCTCCCAATCCGCGGGCAGCGGCGAGCAACAACAGCGGCCGTACGCGCTTGCCCGGTGTCTGCAGGCTGTAACGCATCGACTCGACGAGGCGGTCGACTCCAAACTCGCGACTGGGCGAAGCAGCATCCGCGGCACCGGCACCGCTTATCCCGGGAAGCACCGCCGCGAGACTTGATTCGAGGCGAGAGGACAACTCCTCCACCCGTGCCTCGAGAGCAATGGCCGGGTTGGCCGACTCAGCCGTCGTCTTCACCCTCGAAGCTCTTCGTCGACAGGCTGCCGTCGGCGCCGCGGGTAAGTTCGTCGATCTTTTGCTGCACGGCATCAAGGCGACCGTGCAGCAAGCGCACCAGCGCCACGCCTTTTTCGAAAGCCACCAGCGACTCCTCCAGGGGCACGTCCCCCTCGTCGAGTTTGCGCACGGTTTCTTCGAGCTCGGCCATGGCCTCTTCGAAGCTCGGCCCCTGCTTGTTCGTTGTTTCTTTTTTCTTAGCTGGCATCAGTCCCAATGGGCGCAATCTCAGTCGGCATGTTACGCGGCTCTCCTTATTACTATGCGGCGGGAAGATCACCCTGCCTGTTTACGTTACGAAACTGCCGGCGCGCCGGCCAGTCAAGTGCCAGCGCACCGGCCTTGTCCAACAGGCGCTGCGGCGAGGCGCAGCCACCCCCCAGCAGCGACAGCGCCAGGGGCAAGACCGACACCGGGTACCAGGCCGCCAGCGGCTCCCAGCCCCGCGGCCCGCGCGGTGCCACCGGAAGCCCGCAGGCCAACCCCGCCCGCGCCACTCCCTCCAACACCGAACTGCTGATCCAGGGCAGGTCGCAGGCCAGCACGACCAGGCCGCTGCTGCTGCGCTGCAGTCCGGCAACCAACGCCGCCAGCGGGCCGCCACCGATCACGGCGTCGGGTACTTTCTCAACCCGCGAGCCGTGCCTGTACAGGGCCGGGCCGCCACCGCCCGCTATCATCACGCGACCACCTGCCACCCGTCGCAGCTTGCCCAGCGTGATGGCCCACAGCGGCTCTCCGCTCAACAGTGCCACCCTCTTGTCGCGACCGAACCTGCTCGACCGACCGCCGGCGAGTAACAGTCCATCTACGCCCTTCACCGACCGTCTCGCTCTCGCGCAGCTAACTCTCGCGCAGCCCAGTCGAATTTTTTCCTGCGCCCACGGGACGCGAGCGAATAAAGAACGTAGCGCCCGAAACGATCGAGGCCCTGCCAGGGCGGCGTCGACTGCGCGTCGGTCCTCATCTTCGTCACCTCGACAGGCTCGTCACAGCTGTCTTTCCAGTTCACGGCGGAACCCACACGCTCGACCGTGATGGATTCGCAAGTCCTGCTCACGCTCTGCATGGCCCGCTTGAGTAGTGCCGCGAAAGACTCGACCTCGGCCTGGGCTTCGGCGGGGGCGTTGTTGAGCGCCGCCCTGTCGTCGGGTTCGAGCGCCTGCCAGTCGGCCAACGAGATGCGCAAGCCCGCGAGATCGAGCTTCATGCGCAGGCCCATACTCATCCACTCCCCCTCGGGATCGTCCGACTTCTCGAAGGCAAGCAGCGGGTAACTCATCGTCGCGCGCAGCAGGGCCACATCATAACTTCCCGCCGGATCGAATCATCCCGCCGGCTCAAAATACCAGGCCGGGCAGGCCCAGCGGGTCCACCCGTGCGCCACCCAGCTTTGCAGCCCAGTGCAGGTGCGGCCCGGTCACCCGCCCGGTGGCACCCACCAGCCCGAGCAACTGCGAACGCTCCACCATCACCCCCTCTTCGACCTCGATCTTCGAGAGGTGGGCATAGATCGTGTAGAGGCCCAGGCCGTGATCGATGACCACGGTGTTGCCGGTAAAGAAAAGATCGTCGGCCACTACGACCTTGCCCGTGTTCGAAGCATACACCTCCGAGCCACGGTTGGCCTTGATGTCTATGCCGGAATGGGGGCTGCGGGCCTGGCCGTTAAAAAACCTGCGCAGGCCAAAAGGCGAACCGCCCGGGCCGACCGCGGGCCGCACGAAAGATTTTGACCAGTACTTCTCCTCCGTGGATTGCTTCCAGAGCTTATCGAGCCGGATCTTCTCGGCGGTGACCCGCTTTATGGTCTTGGGGTCGAGGTCGGTGTAGCTCGACGCCACCTTGAGCGACTCCTTGCCGAACTCCCTGTCGACCACCGTGACGCCGTAAGCGCCTGTCTCGGCACCCATGCGCCAGCGCACGTCTTTGAGGCCCGGTCTCACGCCCAGGTCTATGCCTATGTAAGTGGTCATCAAGCCGCCGGTCTCAAATCCTTTGAAGGTACGGCCCTCCACGGTAAGCGTGCCGGCGTGTACCTTCATGGGCAGCCTCGTGACCACGCGCACTATATCCCCCGGGCGCGGTTCGGTCGGGTCGAAGACCAGCTCGCCAACATCCATGGCGGGCGCGTGAGACGGCAGGAACAGAAACGCCGCTACCAGTAGGGCCACGGTTGCCACGGGTGGTGCGAATGCCGGCATATAAAGCCCGGCAAAACGATTACGCTTGAGAAAATTTTTCATTCATCCTCCGTTGTCAGAAGCACCTGCGCCCTGAGTGCACCGCGGTGCAGGCGCAGGTCCAGGTTATCTCCGGGCGCCGCTTGCGACGCCACCGTAAGCGCGGCTCCCGACGAGTCGGTTGCAACACAGTAACCGCGTTCAAGTACCGCCAGCGGGCTGAGCGCTGCCAGCCTCGACTCGGCAGTTGCCAGCGCGTTGCCAGCCAGCTGGTATCGCCGCGTCAGCGCGCTGCGCAAGGCCACCGCCACGCTCTCGGTAGCGCTCCGGCAGCGCGGCAGCATACGCTGTCCCGGACCGACCAGCGCCAGGCTTGAGGCCAGGCCAGTCAATTGCTCGCGGGCTTGCAACACCCGACCGGTGAGTGCCCTTTCCAACGCCACGCCCAGTTCGTCGCTTCGTTGGCGACCCTCGGCCACTCGCAGGGCTGGATCCTTGAGCCCGGCCCTGGCCGCGCGCAAGCGATAGCCTTCCGACTCGACCCTGCGTTGCATCGCCGACCTCAGGCGCAAACTGCGCTGGTCGAGATCAGCCAGAAGATCGCTATACACGGGCACCACCAGTTCGGCAGCCGCGGTGGGCGTCGCCGCGCGCCGGTCGGCCGCGAAGTCGCAAAGGCTGAAGTCGGTCTCGTGGCCCACGGCTGAAACCACCGGTGCCGGAAAAGCTGAGACGGCGCGCACGAGTTTCTCGTCGTTGAACGCGGCAAGATCTTCGCTCGCCCCGCCACCGCGCCCCAGTATGACCACGTCGCAAGCGCCGAACTCGGCGAGCTCGGACATGGCGAGGCAAAGATCGGCCGGCGCACCCGGCCCCTGCACGGTGGCCGCGCGTATGACCACGCGCACGCCAGCGTAACGCCTGCGCAGGGTCACCAGTATGTCGTGCAACGCGGCACCCGATCGCGAGGTAACTACGCCAATCGTGCGCGGCAGGAAGGGCAACTCGCGCTTGCGATCGTCGTCGAACAGGCCTTCTTCCTTCAGTTTGTTACGGAGTTTTTCCAGCGCCAGTCGCGCAGCGCCCTCGCCTGCCGGATGCATCGAGCGAGCGTAGAACTGCATGCGACCCTGCTTGGAGTAAACCGATACGCTGCCGCGACAGACCACTTCGTCGCCGGCCTCGGGTTCAAAGCTCAGCTTCTGGGCCGCGCTGCGCCACATGACGCAATCGATAGCGGCCTTCCCATCGCCCATGGTGAAATAGTTATGGCCGCTCGCCGGCTGCTTGAACGACAACAGCTCGCCGCTGAGCACCACGCTTGAAAACCCGGCCTCGAGGGTCTGCCCCAGCTCGGCAAGCAGTTCGCTCACCGTTACACTGTTATCGAGTGTGCCCTGTTGCGCCACGAGTCAGCGATCAGGGAACCGCCGGCGCAGCCGGCCCGTCGCTGAAACTGGCGACCTTGGAAAACACCTTCCAGGTGCGCAGCAGGTCAAAGGCCCGCTGCAGTTGTCGGTCGGTCACTTCGCCATCACCGGAAGAGCCGTCCGACGAAACCGCGTCCGATGAATCCGCGCCAGGGGAATCGTCTCCCGAAGAATCCCCATCCGAGGAGCCAGGGCCGTCCTTGACGCCTTCGTGGGCACCCTGGTCAAGCGCCTCTTCTTCAACATCCGGCGTTATGCCCGTGCCGTGAATCGATCGACCTGAAGGAGTGAAGTAACGAGCCGTGGTGAGCCGCAGGGCCGCGTCGTCTCCCAGCGGCAGTATGGTCTGCACCGAGCCCTTGCCGAAGGTGGAGGTACCCACCACCACGGCGCGGTTGTGATCCTGCAGCGCCCCGGCGACGATCTCGCTGGCCGACGCCGAGCCCCGGTTGACCAACACCACCATGGGGTAGGCCGGTTCGGTGGACTCGGCCGACGCGTAAAAGCGCTGGTTCTGGGTCTGCACGCGCCCGTCGGTGTAAACGATCAGCCCGGCATCAAGAAAGGTATCGGACACCGTTACCGCCTGGTCGAGCAAGCCACCAGGGTTGTTGCGCAGGTCGAGTACGAGTCCGTCGAGCACGCCGTCGTCGGCCCGGTCGCGCAACTCATCGAGGGCCTTGCGCAACTCGCGGCTGGTACCCTCCTGGAACTGGGCGAGCTTCACGTAGCCGTAATCACCTTGGCGCAGGTCGATATCCTTGACGCTGGCCACCTTGATCACCGCGCGCGTGATGGTCATGCTCACCAGCTCGACCTCGGACTCCCTGGCCACGGTCAGCGTGACGTCGGTGCCCTTGGGGCCGCGCATGAGCGAGACCGCATTCATCAACGCCATGCCCTTGGTCAACTGGCCGTCGATGGCGATTATGCGATCGCCGGGCTTGGCGCCGGCATGAAACGCGGGCGTGTCCTCGAGCGGGGTGATGATGGTGAGTACGTCATCACGCATGGTGATCTCAATGCCCAGGCCACCGAACCTGCCGCGCGTGTCGATCCGTAACTCGCTGTAGAGGTCGGGGGTGAGGTAGGCAGAGTGCGGGTCGAGGGCCGACATCACGCCGTTGATCGCGCCCTCGATCAGGGCGTCGGTCTCTACGTCGTCGACGTAGTTCTTCTGCACGATCGAGATTATGCGGGCAAAGGACTCAAGTTGCTCGTAGCCCTTGCGGGCGGCGTTGGCCACGCGGCCCGTGGTGGGAAGCAGGGCAACCCCCGTGCAAGCCGCTACCGCGATAGCGAGAACTGCCAGTTTTTTACCGGCCAGGGCCTGTGAAAAGCGGGTTTTTTTAGTCGCGGGCTGTCTGCGTGAAGCCATACCGACTAAGTATATACCAAGGACTTCGAGGCTTCCAAAAGGGGGGGGGGCTTTCGCTTTCAGGGAGTGAAGGCGCCGCCGCCGCGGGCAAACCAATTAAGGGGGTCGGTGGTCTGCCCCTCGCGCCTGAGCTCGAAGTGCAGGGTGCGCGTGAGCGCCGAAACGCTGCCCACCTGCTGGCCGGCGCTGACGACGTCGCCCACCTCCCGGTCGAGGGCCGCCAGGCGCGCGTAAACAGTGTGAAATCGGTCGCCGTGACTAATGATCACGGTGTTTCCCATCCCCGGGAAGGGTCCGGCGAACACTATCTCTCCACGGGCCACCGACTTCACCCCGCGGTCGGAGGCCGCGAGCACGTCGAGACCCTGGCTGGTCGTACCCGGTCGTCGCCCCTCCTGCCCGAACACCCGCAGCAATTTGCCCGTCATTGGCACCTCGAGCTGCCCCTGTCGCCGCGAGAAGCTGCGCAGCCCTGTCCTCCCACGCAGCGACGAGCGGTGTCCCGAGCTGCCTCCGCGATCGCGCTTGAGGATTCGCTCCATGGCTCCTTCTCTTTCGCGGGCGCCGCTCGCGGTGCCCGACTGCCCGCCAGATGATCCGGCCGACTCGGCAAGGCTGCGTTCATCGAGGCGCTTTTCGAGTCCCCGCAAGAGGACGATTTTTTTCGCGCGCGCCCCCCCGTTCTCGTCCATGACTGCGCGGGCCGCGCCCACCCGGCCTTGCAGTTGTTGGCCGGCCTGCTCAAGACGCGACAATCCCTCGAGGTACCCGTCGCGCGCCTGCTCGTAGTCGTGCAGCGCGCCGTTGTCGGCCCTCGACACGGCCACCAGGTAGCGAGCCATGCGCAGCGGATCGTTGGCCGACGCCATGCCCAGCAGCGAGCCCATGCTACCCAGGCGACCGCGACGGTAGATGCCGGCCAGGCGTTTTGCCCCGACGCGGCGCTGCTCGAGCCCCTCGAGCTCGGCGGCCAGGGCGTCCCGCTCGCGGGTGAGCTCGTCCTGCTCCTCGCGCAGGCGGTCAAAGTTGCGGCTGGTGCGAATCAGCGTGTCATCGAGATCCTGGATCTCTTCGAGCAGCGGGCCGGGTTCGGTGAGTTCGGCCGCGGCGACACTATCGGCGACAATATCATCGCGCGCGCCCGCGACGCCGGCGACCAACAGCAGGCAAAGCACGGCCGTAGAAATCTTTGCCATCCGGGCGACGCCGGCTTTCATCGCTGCGGCGCCGAGCTCCAGGCCGCGAACCTCTGCATGCCCAGCCAGCTACCGACCACACCAAGGCCGGCTCCCCAGGCCACCAGCGTCACAGATTGCAGCGGCGTGAGAAAAGCAGTCGCGCCGGCTAGCAGCGGCATCTCGGCCGCCAGCGGCCCGGCGGTCAGGCGGAACACCAGCGCCAGCATGGCCACCGCAGCAGCCGAACCCAGCAGCCCTTCGAGCAGGCCGGCCAGCAGCAAGGGTCCCCAGTAGGCAGTGCCGACGGCCCCCACGAGCCTGAGCACCTCCATTTCTTCGCGGCGCGTAAACACCGCGAGCTGGAAGGTAGCGCTCACGATAATGGTGGAGGCCACCAGCGCCAGCGCCCCCAGCGCCCACGCCACCCAGCGCACCAGCCCCATGGTGCCGCGCAGTCGGCGACCCAGCTGGCGATTGTACTGAACGTCTTCGATCTCGGGCATGGCCGACCACGACTCGAGCAGGGAGTCGAGCCCGGGGCCGCTGAACCCCTGCTCAAGGGCCAGCTCAAACGACGCGGGCAACACCTCGGCGTCGAGTCCGTCGAGCAGTTCGGCGCTGCCCACCAGGTTGCCCGCCAGGAACTGCCAGGCCTCGTCCTTCGAAACGTATTGCACCCTGCCCACGCCCTCGGTGGCGGCAAAGCTTTTCTTGAGTTCCACCACCCGGGCCTCGCTCACCCCGTTGGCGAGGTATACCGAAACGTCAACACCAGAGGAGGCCACGCCAGAGACCACTCGGTAGACGTTGCTACCCACCAGCAGGACGGTGCCGGCCAGCAGCACGCTGACCGCGATAGAGGTTATGGTGACGCTGCTTATGACCGGCGTAGCGAGAATGCTGTCAACGGCGCGGCGAACGAAAAACGAGATTGGTTGCAGCTGGGGTCGTCCCCGGCTCACTGAACGCGGTCCGGGCGGTCTTCCCCCAGGCGGCTGTCTTCTACTATGCGCCCGCCGGCCATCACGAGCATGCGACACGAAAGCTGCTCAAGCGCGTCCATGTCGTGGGTAGCCATCAGCACGGTGGTGCCACGACGGTTTACTTCCTGCAGAAGCTCGAGAATTTCGGCTGTGGTATCGGGATCGAGGCTGCCGGTAGGTTCGTCGGCGAGCAGCAGCACCGGATCGTTGACAAGAGAGCGTGCCAGGGCCACCCGCTGTCGCTCACCGCTGGCCAGGTGCAGCGGCAGCATGTCGCCGTAGTCCTCCATGCCCATCATGCACAGCAGGTCGTCGGCCCTGCGACGAGCCTCTGTGCAGGACACGCCGCCAACCTCGGCCGCGAGGGCAACGTTCTCACGCACGCTCAAGCGATCGATCAGGCGGGAGTCCTGAAACACCAGGCCCATCTCGCGCCTGAGAGCGGCCAGCGCGTCGCTCTCCATGCAGTCAAGGTTGCGACCGTTGACAACGCCCGTACCCACGGTGGCCATCTCATCGCCGAACAGTATGCGCATGAGCGTAGTCTTGCCCGCACCGCTGGCGCCGGTGAGCAGCACGAACTCTCCCGGCTCCACGTGCAGCGACACCGAGTCAACCGCTGGGTCGAGGCGCCCCTTAAAAGATTTACCTATGTTGTTAAGCCGGATCATCTGAAACCCGGGAGCCGCGTACGGCCCCCTCCTCTCTCCTCTCAAGGTGTTCCTGCGAACACCACCTGCACCACACCCTCTTGCCGGCGGCCGCGTAGCCGATACCGCGTTGCCACGATCAGCCTCCCAGCAGGGTTTCTATTCTCTTCCTGAGCTCCGCGCTTGGGCGCCCACCCTCGGCGGGCAGCGGGCCAATGTACTTACCCTGTACACGCCCCTCACGATCGATCAGGAAGGTCTCCGGATAACCGGTTATACCATACAGTGTACCTACTTGACCGTCGGGGTCCAAGAGGATCTCGAAGTCAAGGGGGCTTCGCTCGAGAAATTCTTTAACCCGAGCCGGTTCGTCGTCGCCCGCCAGGCCCACCACGCGCAGGCCACGGTCCTTGTAGTCGGCCGCCAGCTCGTTGAGCAGGGGCATCTCTTCTATGCAGGGCGGGCACCAGGTGGCCCACAGGTTGAGCAGCACCGTACTGCCGCGGTAACCCGACAACTTGCGCACGGCGCCATCGGGCCGCACAAGCATGAAATCAGGGGCTTTCTGGCCGCGCGACAAGCCCGACGTGCTGTTGCAGCCCGGCAGGGCAAGCAAGCCCAGGGCCAGCACTACCACCGCCGCCGGGGTGCCCAGGCCCCGCAGCAACGCCCCCCTGCGCCAGAAAAGCCAAGCCAGGCCTCCCGTTACCATCGCCGCGGCAATGAACTGGGCCTGGGTCAGGCCCAGTCCCACCAGCGGGTTTACCCGCAGAAACTCTACCCCAAAGCGCACAGAACCGGCCAGTACACAGTAAAGAGCGAACATCGTGCCGCGGGGCAGGTCGCGACGACGAAGCCCCCACAACACGCCAAAAACAGCCATGTAGCCGGCAAACTCGTACAGTGGGGTCGGGTGCACGAGCACGCCCGGAGCGTGTGGCCAGCCTATAATCGCTTTTTCGTAAGCCACGCCCCAGGGCACGGAAGTCACCTTGCCCCAGTCGCCATCACCCGCCACGTGGCAACCCACCCGGCCCAGCGCCTGGCCCAGGGCGAGCGCCGGCGCACAGCACTCGAGCACGGTAGGGAAATCGAAGTGATTGCGTTTTGCCAGTAGCCAGGCCACGGCCGCGCCACCGATCAGCCCCCCGTACCACACGAAACCCGCGCCCGAGAGCAACGCCTGCAACGGGTTGCGGGCAAGGGCCGACAGGTCGTTGGTGAGCGAGAGCAGGCGCGAGCCCAGCAGACCGGCCACGAACACCCACACGAGATAGTTCCACATCTTATCACCGTCGCCACCGCGACGGCGGAACTCGCTTACGGCGGCCATGGAGCCAAAGTAGAAGCCGGCGGCCATCATCACGCCGAAGCTGTAGACCGTGAACGGGCCCAGGCTGAACAGTACCGGATGCACGCCGGCAACATAGCAAGCACAGCCTCCCGCTACGACAGCCGGTACGCGCTCTTTTATTCAGCTCGGGCCGGGGGATAACTTCGGGCATGACCAACGAAACCGTCTGGCGTATCTACGGATCCGAGCTTTCGCCTTATTCGCTCAAGGCCAGGGCTTACTTTCACTACAAGCAGATCCCCCACGAGTGGATCATCCGCAGCCAGGACCGCATGGAAGAATTCCAGCGCTACGCCAAGCTGCCGCTGGTTCCGCTGGTGGTATCGCCCGACGAGGAGGCCATGCAGGACTCCACGCCCATCATCGAAAAACTCGAACAGCGTTTTGTCGAACCGTCCCTGCAGCCGCCCGACCCGGTGTCGGCCTTCGTATCAGTGCTTCTCGAAGAATACGGCGACGAGTGGGTCAACAAGCCCATGTTTCACTACCGCTGGTCGCGTGAAGCCGACCAGGAGTCGGCCGCCGGTCGCCTGGCCGTCGACATGCTCCCCCCCGACTCCGACGAGCAAACGCTCTCCGGGGTGGCCGACGTCATCAAGCAGCGCATGGTTCCCCGGCTGTCGTTCGTGGGCAGCAACGAAGGCACCGCACCCATAATAGAAGAGTCTTTCGCCACGCTCACTTCCCTGCTCGAAACCCACCTCGCTGAGCGGCCTTATCTTTTCGGTGGCCGTCCCTGCATGGCCGACTTCGGCATCGCGCCACAGCTATACCAATGCCTGACCGACCCGACTGCCGGTGGGCTGCTGCGCGACAACAGCCCGGCTGTTACTGCATGGTGCGAGCGCATGCTCACCCCGAAGGTGCAGGGTAAGTTCGAAACCTGGGATGCGTTGGCCGCCACGCTCGAGCCCCTGCTCGCAAAAGAACTGGCGGCCGTGTTCCTACCCTGGTCAACGGCCAACGCCGTCGCCTTGGCCCGGGGCGACGAGAAGTTCGAAGTGGACCTGAACGGCCGACCCTTCGTGCAGCAGACACAGAAGTACCACGCGCGCTCGCTGACCGCGCTCAAGCAGAAATACGCCGATGCGGCCGCGCAGGCCGACGACGAGTCGAAGCTCACCCCCCTGCTCAAACGCAGCGGCTGCCTCGACTGGCTGGCCTGTTGAGCGAGTTATTTTCCTGACGCGGCGCGCCACGGCCCGCGTTCTAACCACTGCCTGCGCCTAGTTCGCGCGGGCATATCACGGGCGAAATAGTTTTTCTCCGGTTGTGTCAGATTAGCATTGACCCGAAGTGGTAAAACGTGATGTTTTTGTTCGCGTTCTGCAATTCGCCTTTCTGACCTGCGGTTCCCCCGACGCCACCTCCAGCCAGCCGCTCTATAAACGAAAGGCAAGGGGGGCCGATGAAAATACCGGCAGGTAATCTCAACTTCGCTTTGCTCGGACTCGTGGCTGCACGAAGCTCCGGTGTACACGGCTACCAACTCAAGACCGAGTTTGAGGCCCTCTGCGAAGATTTCTGGCAACTGAATTACGGCCGACTCTACCGGGCGCTCGACAACCTCGAGACCAGCGGGGAACTGGTCGGCGAACAGCAGATGCAGATCGGCCGGCCCAACCGTAAGGTCTACCGCATCACGAGCAAGGGTGAGCAGAGTCTTGATGACTGGCTGCTGCAGCCACTCTCCGACGAGCCCCGCCCGCTGCGCGACGAGTTGTCGTTGCGCCTCTTGTTCCAACGCCACCGCGACCCCCTGAAAGTACAGCGCCTGGTCTGCGAGCAACGCGCCATCTACATGTCTCGCCTGGCCCGCGTCGCACGACGGCGCAGGAAGCTGGACGGCATAGATTTTGAGTCCACCGTCACCCGGCTGGTGATGGACGGACTGGAGATGCGGGTGAAGGCCGACCTTTCCTGGCTCGAACACGTAGAGCACACGTTGCTCGAAGAAATGGCCGCGGCCGCTGCGACCACCATCCGCGACCAATCAACAGGGAGAACTAACCCATGATTCGTTTTAAAAACGTCCACAAGACATTCGGCACCGGCGATAACCAGGTCTGCGCGGCCCAGGGCATAGACCTCGAGATCCCGGTCGGCCAGCTCTGCGGCATCATGGGTCCGAGCGGTTCGGGCAAAAGCACCCTGCTGCACATAGCCGCCGGCCTGGTGGACGCCGACAAGGGCTCGGTGAGCATAGGCGCGCGCGACGTATCGCGCATGACCGCCGAGGAACTCACACTCATGCGCAGGCGCGAGGTGGGCGTGGTCTTCCAATTTTTCAACCTGCTGCCCTATCTCGACGCGCGCGAAAACGTGGAGCTGCCGCTCTTGCTTGACGCCGTCAGCACGGATGAACGCAGGAATCGCGCCACCAAGGCGCTCGAGATGGTGGGCCTGCTCCACCGCGCTACGCATCGTCCGCCGCAGATGTCAGGCGGCGAAATGCAGCGCGTGGCCATCGCCAGGGCGCTGGTGATCTCGCCCAGACTCGTACTGGCCGACGAACCAACTGGCAACCTCGACTCGGCCGCCGGCCGCCAGATCATAAGCCTGCTGCGCGACATCAACGACAGCACGGGTGTCACCATGCTGGTGGTCACCCACGACCCTGTGTGGGCGGCCAACTGCGACCGCGTGGTACGGCTGGTGGACGGGCTGGTGAGCGAGGACACCTACCTGAAACCTCGGGATAACGGTGACAGCAAACCCAACGAGCGGGGCGCGGTGGCAGAAACCAGCGGCAAAAACGGAGGCAAGGCCGCCGCGGTCCTGCAGTAAGAAACAGTGTTGCGACTTTTCACCCTGGTCTCTCTTCGCGAGCTTCGGCTGAAACCCGGTCGTACGGCGCTTATGCTCGGCGGCATAGTGGTCGGTGTGTCGATGGTGTCGGCCATCGAGCTGCTCAACCGCGAGGTGGTCGAGCAGTTCCGCAGCTCGATGGAAAACGCCTCGGGCCGCGCCGAGCTGCAACTGGTGGCGCCTGGCACCGACTCGCGCCTGCCCGACGAGCTGGCCTACGACCTGGGCGGCGTCGCCGGAGTGAAGGCCGCGCTGCCGGTCATAGACGCCTCGGTGCCCATGGCCGACAGCGCGACCCGCCTGCGGCTGTTCGCAACCGACTTCACCAACCCCCGCGCCGAAGAAACCTACGGGGTCACGATCGTGGGTGGCGGCGACCCACTCGAGATACTCGCCGACCCGGGCGCAGCCCTGCTACCCGAACAGACCGCCCGGCGCCTGTCACTGGCCGAGGGTGACACGGTCACGGTGGCCGGCGCCATCGGTCGGCAGCAGTTCCGGGTGGCCGCCCTGCTCGCGGGTGACGGGCTGCTCGCCGCCACGGGCGAAGACTTCCTCGTCATGGACATCATGGCCGCGCAGAGGCTGCTCGCACTCGACAGGTTGGTGGACAGGATAGACATAGTGCCCTCCGAAGGCGCCAGTGTGGCCGACATCAAGGCCCTGCTCAGCGAGGCCGTTGGCCACAGGGCCGAGGTGGTGACTCCCTACGGACGCGGAAATTATTTTGCCAACGCGGTGTCAAGTTTCCAGGTCATGGTTTTCTCGCTCAGCCTGCTTGCCCTGCTCACCGGCATGTTCATCGTCTACAGCGCGGTATCGGCCTCGGTCGTCTCGCGGCAACGCGCCATTGGCACGCTGCGCGCAGTGGGCGTGCTCAGGCGCGAGATCATGTTGATGTTCGCCGCCGAGGCTGTCGCCTGCGGAGTGGTAGCCTCGACTATCGGTTGCCTGCTGGGCGCTCTGTTGGCGCGAGCACTGTCGGGCCAGTTGTCGGGAGCCATGGGAGTGATCTTCCAGGTACGCGCCGAGATCACGGCCAGTGGACTCGACGCCAGTGTTGCGCTCAAGGCCATAGGCCTGGGCACGCTGTGCTCGCTGGTGGCGGCACTACTGCCGGCGTGGAAAGCCGCCTCGCTGCACCCGCTCGAAGCCCTCGACGACCGCCCCAGTGGACGCGAAGCCCTCGAGGGCAGCCAGTCACGTTACTTTACCCTCGCCGCAGCTGCGCTGGTAACCCTAGTGGTTGCCTGCATCGCCGCCGAGGTGAAATTTCGCTCCATCATGTTCGGCAACATCGCCTCGACCGCGTGGTTCCTGGCCTTCATACTCGCCAGCGTGCCCGCCGTATCGTGGCTCGCGCTACGCCTGCGACCTGCCCTGGTACGCACCTTCGGACTGGCTGGCCGCATGGCATCGGAAAGCCTGGCGCGCAGCTCGCGCAGATCGGCAGTCGCCGTGGCCGCGCTCGCCCTGAGCCTGGCCACCACCATTACCTTTGCCGGCCTGTTCCTGAGCTTCGAGCGTTCGATCGTCGGCTACGTGGGCACCTTCATGGACGGCGACTTCTCGGTCTCCTCGAGGCACACGCGCGGCGGATGGCTCGAAGAGCCCATCGACTCGGCCATACTGCCCCGGGTGGAGGCCGTGCCCGGTGTCGACCGGGTAGAAACACTGCGCCTGGTTTCGGGCTACCACTACGGGGCGGCGCGGGTAGGACTGCTGGCCCTGTCGGACGGTTTTTTTACGGTGGATCACTACGGGCCGTGGTTCGTAGAGGGAAGGCCCAGCGATGCGCTTCGGGCCGTGAGAAAGGGAGATGCGGTGCTGGTGTCCGAAAACTTTTCGCGCTTGCACGGGGTTGAGTTCGGGCAACAGCTCGTGATGAACACGCTCGAGGGCGAGCTCGATCTACCGGTGATGGGCATAGTGGTGGATTACACCTCGGACCAGGGAGCCATAGTACTGGCCTCGCACCTCTACGCCGCGCAGTGGCGCGACCCCACGGTGAACCGCCTGCACGTGTACACCTCGTCGTCGCGCGAGCCGGCGGCCATGCGCGCTGCGCTGGTACACGCAGTCCGCGACCGAGAAGACCTCAAAGTGCTGTCGTTGTCGTCGCTTCTCGAGTACCACTCGAGCCACGTTCGCCGCGCCTTCGCGTTGGCGGGATCGCTCGAGCTGCTGATGCTCATCGTCACCTTCGCCGGCATCGTCGACGTGCTGGCCTCGAGCGTAAACGACCGCCGGCGCGAGTTCGCGTTGCTGTCGGTGGTGGGCGCCGATTCGCGACTGCTCACGCGCTCAGTAATGGCCGAGTCGGCGGTGCTCATCAGCGCCGGCATCTGCCTGGGTATCTTCGGGGGCGCGGTGTCGGCCTGGATGTGGGTGGAGTTTCACTGGACCTGGTTGCTAGGCTGGATACTCGAATTACACTTCCCCTGGCAATCAACAGCACGGGCAGCCCTGCTGGCGGCCCTTGTAGCCACACTGGCAACCTGGGGCCCGGCGCGGGCGGCCACCCGGGTGGACACCATGGAGGCTCTGCGCAGTGACTGAACAACGCTTGGGCAGGTCAAAAAACATGCCCGCCGGGGCGGCGGCTTCTAAAGTAACGGCTCCCGCTGTGGTCTCGTCGCGCATAGCCGCGGTGGGCAGCTACCTGCCGCCACGCGAATTGTTGTCGGTAGACATAGAGCGCCGCCTGCGGGTGGAAGCTCCACCCGGCTGGATAGAAGAGATCACCGGCGTGCGAGCACGCAGGGTGGCCGAGCCCGGCACACCGGGATCGGAACTCGCCGCGCTGGCTGTGCTCGACATGTTGGAGGGCAGCCGCTGGTCGCTCGATGACATCGACTGCATCATCGTAGGGTCGGCCACCGCCGACTGCATAGAACCCTGCACCGCCAACATGGTACAGTCACGCCTGGGCGCACGCGGCGCCGCCTTTGACGTAGGCAATGCCTGCAACGGATTCCTCAGCGCACTGCAGGTGGCCGACGCGCTGGTCACCACCGGTCAGTTCGACTGCGTAGCCGTGGCTTGTGGCGAATCTTTGGCGCCCTTCATACCCTGGCACCTGGCCGAAGCCTCCGTCGATCCGCTGGAATACATCGGCTCCATAACCCTGGGCGACGGCGGTGGCGCTGCCCTCGTGGTGCCGGCGGCGGGTGACGGCCGCGGCCTGCTGGCCAGTTCCTTCGTAACAGAGGGTGACATGTGGGAGGCAGCGGTCATACGCTCCGGAGGGTCACGCTATCCCGGCGCCAGCGACGGCAACTGGTTCACCTGCCAGGCCCGCCCGCTCTACGATGCGGCCTACCGCTTGCTGCCCGACATGATAGAGCACGTGCTCGATCGCGCTGGCTGGCAAGCTGACGATGTGGACCTCATCGTGCCCCACCAGGTGAGCATTTCGGCGGTTGCCAACGTCGGCGGCCGCTTTGGATGGACTGTGGACGACGCCGTATTTACGCTCACCGACTGCGGCAATACCGCCGCCGCGAGCATGCCAATGGCGCTCGCGAGGGCAGTCGAACAGGAACGTCTCGACGCCGGTAGCCACGTGCTGATGGTGGGTGCCGCAGCCGGTTTTTCAGCCGGCGTGACCGCCCTCCGCTGGTAAGATCACGCGGCAGCGGCTGGTCGCCGTCGCTCAGCCGCGGCGCAGCTCGAAGCCATCCATCACCGGGGCAGGCTCGGGAGCTTCGTGCAGGTAGGGCAGTAAACCGTGTGCGCCCAGCAATTGGTCAGCGCGCGCGCGATCATCATCGGCCAGGTGCTTGTAGCGTTCGGCGGTACGCACGTGCCGCCAGGCAGAGTAGCTGTTGAGCAAGCGTTGCTCGCTCACGCCCAGTACCGGTTGTTCGGCCATGCCAAGTACCCGCGGTACCGGCTCGCCCGGGGCGAGGTCGGCGATCTCAGCCGCGACGGCACCGCTCGCCACCAGCTGCATGGGTACGAACACCCGACCTATCTCGGACAGCAAGGGGCCGAGACTCTCCTTGAGCTCAAAGTCGGCTGCCCAGGGGGCGGGCGGCGCGGCTTCGTTGATCTCGGCCAGCCAGGCCATCACGAGCGGAGCGTGTGCGCGCATACGTCGGGCAGGCACCGGGTCGCGGCCCAGGTGGGCGTGCATGGGGCCGGCCATGGCAAGATCGGCGAGCGACAAGCGATCGCCCAGGAGAAACCGGCTGCCGTCGAGGTGAAAGTCGAGTACTTCGAGCAAGCGGTTGAACCACTCGTCTATCAAGGGGCGCGTACGATCGCTTATGCCCAGCGGTGGCAGCGATGACGACATGCGCTCGGCCATCTGCGCCGACTCGGGGCCGGTGCACACGCTCCAGTCGTGCTCGATCCACGCGCGTTGCTCGGGAAAGCTCCAGCGAAAATACATGGCCGGAAGTATCATCGCCTCGTCGGCAAAATCCTGGATGATCTCGGCCACCAATCGCAGCACCGGGTCGGCAGGCAATACGGCCGGTTCGGGGTGCAGGGCTTCAAGCGCCTCGATCATGCGCGGGGTGTCCTGCAACACGTCGTCACCCGAGATCAGCACCGGAATGAAGTAAGACCCGGTGGCCGGCCGTATTACCTCGCGGTACACGACCGGCGTGGGAGCGATCTCCTCGTAATCGACGTTCTTGTACCTGAGCAGCGGACGTATTTTCGCCGAGAAGTACGAAAACGGCGTAGCCATGAACTGCCAGTGAACTGCCATACCTGAACCAAGATAACTGGCGCTCGTGCAAGCCGTCAACGCTGTATCACACCCATTCGGGCGGTTCGGCGAGGTTTTTCTGCACGGCTGTGGAATTGGCGTCTAGTGCATCGTAAACCAGTAACGTGTCGCGCACCACGATTGCAGAATGTGAACTGTATTATGAAAGCCCCGAAGCCGGCCGTTATCGCGCGCCAATACTGCTGTTGCCGGGTCTGTTCCAGTCCTTCGAATGCTGGCGACCGCTTACCACCCGCCTGGCCCACCGTGGATGGGAGCTGTACCTGCTGCCGCGCGACGGCGGCTCGGGCGACCAAAAGAGCCCGGGGGCGACGAGCCTCGATGGGCTGGTGGAGCAGACCGCACGCGTGGCCGAGCAGCTGGCCCGGCGCACCCGGCAGGGCTACGCACCAGCCGACAATTCAGACGCCGAAACCAACGCCGGGATCATCGTCTTCGGCGCCGACCTCGGCGCTCACCTCGCTGCGGAACTGACCACCAGGGTGCAACCCATGGCCACCGTGTTGTTCTCGCCCGTCGCTCCCGCCGTCCTGGGCGAGAGCTGGCAACGTTCGCGAGGAATGATGCAGCGCTGGCGACCAGGTAAGGCGAACCCCGGCGTGGCACCCAAGGGTGTGATTGGCACTGCCCGCTCCAACAGCTGGCTGAGCGAGGAACCCGACTGGCTACTGGCCGCGTTGATGTTGGCCGGCCCGGGCAAATCGAGTGCTGAAAGCGGCGATGGTAATGGTGAAGACGTGCCCACACTGATGTTCTCTGCAGAGGACGACCCGCTCGTGAAGCTGGCAGCTGCTCCCTCGCGGGCCTCTGCGAAACTCTCCGACACTACGCTACCAGGCCACTGGTGGCCGGCGGTCGCGCCGCAACAGCTGGCCGACGAGCTGCATCGTTTTCTCGTTCTCACCCTGGGTGACCGCGTGGTCGAATTCCCCGACTCGGTGTTCGACTGAGAGGCCCGCCGGGAGCATAAGCACCGGGCGCCTGGCGACCAGCAGCCCGCCCCGCATTGACTGCGAAGCGCGTGCGCGGCAGTCAGTGAGGAATGACAACTGCCAAGTCCGCCAAAGCGGCCAAGCCCGTGAAGCCTGCCAACATAAAAGTCGGCAACAAGCTGCCCGCCTTCAACCTTGAAGCCACGGGTGATCAGAAGATAAAGCTCGCCGATCTTGCCGGCAAAAAAGTCGTGCTGTGGTTCTACCCGCGCGCCGCGACACCCGGTTGAACGCAGGAAGGCCTGGATTTCGCTGGTTTGCACGCGAAGTTCAAGCGCGCCGGGGCAGTTGTCCTGGGCATTTCACGAGACACGGTCGCCAAGCAGGAAAAGTTCAAGGCCGCGCAGGGTTTCCCCTTTGAGCTGCTGTCGGACGCCGACGAAAAAGTCTGCCGCAGCTGGGACACCCTCAAGAAGAAGAACATGTACGGCAAGCAGGTGATGGGAATTGAACGCAGCACCTTCCTGCTAGGCGAGGATGGCCGACTGCTGCGCGAGTGGCGCAAGATCAAGATTCCCGGCCACGCCGACGAAGTGCTCGCCGCCGTCAAGGAGTCCTAGGCGGCGTCAAAGAAGGCGGGCAGGCGGCTGCGGTCGCGGCGCTCGAGGCCGGCGGCAGCCAGGCGGCCGAGGTACTCATCGACCACCACGCGGTAAATCGAAGCGACCCTGGCGCGGCCACTTGCTACCTGCCCAGGCTCCGTGCCACCGCCCGCGATCACGATCAGCGGCTCCAGCATCTCGGTAGCGCCGGCTATACCCGCAAAGCAATGCTCCACCGAGTCGAGGTACTCGTTGAGAACTTCCTGCCGACCTTCGCGATGGGCAAGATGGTAGGCGAGATTGCCCATACCGTAGGCCACCAGGCGCGCGGCGTCCTGCTCGCAGCGCCGGAACAAGTGTGCGTCGATGGTCGACGCCGTGGCGGCGACACGGTAAACGCCGAGCAGCAGGCTGCCGACCAGCAGGTTGATACCGATCGAGCCTTCGATGTAATTGTCGGCCATGAGCAGCTCCTTCAAGGCCTGCTGCACGTTAGCGCTCGCGCGCTTGAGCCCACCCGAGCTGAGCGCGCGCTTGCGAAAGACCTCCACCGCGCGGGCCTGGTCCATCATCTGCGCACAGAGCAGGCTTTTGAGCTCGAGGAACTCCTGGTTGACCAGGTAGACCCAACGCGAAGGAAACTCCATGACCACCAGCGACACTTCGCTCAACGTGGTGCACAGCTGGCACATCGAGGCGGTCACCGCCGGATCGAAGTCGGTGGCCGCCAGCGCCTTCCAGTCGATGTCTACCGCGGGAGCCCAGCGGCGAGACTTTGATTCCTCGTATAGCTCGCCGATGTTATCTGCCCAGATGTCCGACTTGCGGTTCTCGGTATAGCCCATGTCGGGTAGCCCCGGCACCAGCACGGAGCCGCGCGCTGCCATGGAGTAGTTGTGGCGAACGAACTCGGGCAGCAGGTCCCAGGAATAGGCGCCCTTACTGCAGTCCTCGTAGGTCAATCCGCGCCTCGGGTCCGACGGTGTACAGCGCACCCGGTCGGTCTCGATCTCGTACCAGTCGAGTATCAGCTTGCCCTCTCCGAACTCCGTGCCGCGCTTGATAGCCTCGGGGTCGTCAAAGTACTGGCGGTCGGCAAAGTAGGCCACTTCAGATAGCCCCCTGCGCGGCGAGCCCCTGCTTGGTCAACTCGTATACTTCGTGCAGGCGACTGCGTTCCCTGCGGTCGGTGAGCCCGCACTTGTCGAGCCTCTCGAAGTATTCCTCGGTCTGCCTCATCTGGAACATGCCGGTTATGACCATGCCCTTGTCAATGTTCTCCTTCTTCAGCCCCTTGCCCGAGAGGATGACGAAAGGCTCAAAAACCTCGTTGGCAAAGATCGATCCGAAGAGAAAATTCTCGGCCTCCTCGAGATGGGCGTGCAAGGTTTCGCGGCACTCGGGGTTGTGTTTCATGAGCCACTTCAGGTGTTGCATGCCGTAGCCCACGTGGCGAGCCTCGTCCTGCATCACCAGGCGAAACATCTTCTTGTCGGCGTCGGTGGGACTGATGTACTCGCTGAAGCGAAACAGGGTAAGCACGTTACCCTCGGCCTGCAGGTGCAGGGTGACCGATGCCTCCGAGAAGGTCTCGGCGTCGCGCAGAAACTTGAGGTTGTATTCGTTCTGTACGCTGGCGCGCATCAGCCCGTAGCCGGTAGACAACGCGCGCTTGCGAAAGATCTCGGCGTGGCGCGCCTCGTCCATGGCCTGCAAGGCGATGAAGTTCTTCACCTCGATGAAGTCGGCGTTGACCTGGCCCATCCACTTGGCAGGCACATCGGTTGCGATCATCTCCACCTCGGTGAGAAAGGTGAGCAGCTGGGCGTAGGCCTTGCCTATTTCCTCGGGAAGCTCGGCCTCCTGCAGTTCGGCCCAGGGAATGTCCGTGGTGGCGTCCCACTGCCGACTCATGGCTTCCTCTACGTAGCCCTCCACGTTGTATGCCCACACGTCCGAGCTGCGATTGACGCCTGCCTGCATGTCGGGAACCCCGTCGGGAATCTCGGCGCCGCGCGGTGCGTAGCAGCGATTTTCGCGCACGACGTCGGGGAGCTCGGAGAAACCGTAGCCGTCGACGTCCAGGTCGCGAAACGTGAGCCCGCGTCGCTCGTTGGCCGACGTGCAATGGACTTCCTTGGTGGCCGCATCCATCCAGGACAGGTCGAGCTCACCCGTGCGCATGCTGTAGAGGTACTTGTCGACAAACTCGTTGTCGTCGAGAAAATGACTGGTGGCGAGATAGCTCATGATGCGTACTCGATCTCCAGGCCGGCAGCCAGGTCGAAGTACTCCTGTATGCTCTCCGAAAACCTGAACAGCTTGTCGTGTCGCTCGGGGTCGTCGTAGATCACTTTCATGCCCTCTCCAAAATGCGTGAGCGTGTTGATTCCGTGGTCGGTGTCGGCGCCACCGTTGGACTGGATGTTGCGCAGCATGTCCTGCCACTGGGCGATGTCGGCCTCGAGCACGAAGTCGGGATCCTCACCTTCAAGGTTGTCTATCTCGCGCGCGCCCATGCACTCGTAGACCTCGAAGTTGAGCAGGTAGTTGCGGCGCTGCTCGCCCGGTCCCACGACCGTGACACCAAAGGTCGTGTCAAAGTAACCCAGCTTGGTGAAACGGTCCTGCTCCTGGGCCATGCGAGCGTTGAGCGCCTCGAAAAAACTGGCGGACGGAAAATCTACTTTCATCGTGGGCTCCTACGGCCCACGAAGAATATCCACCACCCTACCCCATGCAAGAGGACCGGGTAGCTGGCCGCACACCGGGCCTGCAACCTTTTCGCCGCTTCTACTCAGTTGATGTAGCCGAGGGAGCGAAGGTGACGCAGTACGTCGTCGCGGGCGGGGTCGTTCTCGTCGGGGTCAGTATCGCCCGGGGCAGTATCGCCCGGGTCAGTAGCTTCGCCGCGTTTCCAGGTGGCCACGCTGCCCGCCTCGCGGGCCACGGCCGGGCCGGCCTCGAACAAGTCATCTATCACCCGGCCCACCATGTCGCGGCCCACGGGCATGCCCATCCAGGCCAGCACCGTGGGCGCTATGTCTTTCACGGTGGCCCCCTCAACTTTGCAGCCACGTTTTACGCCCGGGCCCGCCGCCACGATTATTCCCGTGTCGCGATGGGCACCCGAAAGATGCATATAGTCTGGCTTGGTGATGGCAAACTCACCCACCGCGGGGCCGGCGCCGTGGTCGGAAAGCAGCAGCAAGGCGCTGTCGGGAGGCAAGCGGTCTACAAACAACCCTAGCTCTTCGTCCACCCAGCGCCAGTAGTTTTCGATGGTTCCCCCGAAGTCGCGAACCTGCTCCTCGGTCACACCCTCAAAAAACTCGGGCTGCATGAATTTCCAGAAACCGTGTTGGACATCGTCGGTACCGCGCAGGTAGAGCAACAGCAGCTCGGGCGGAGCCCCGTCGTCGAGCAGGCGGTGGGCGGCGTCGAGATAAAAACGATCGCGGGTCCACGCGCGCACAAAACGATCAAAAACCAGGAAGTTAATGCGATCATCGGGGGGGGCGTCCGTCGCGCGACCGGCGGCGATGCGACCGGGATCGTAGTCGGCCGTGAGGAAGCGCGGCATGGCCTCGGTGACCTTGCCGGGCCCCGGCGGCTTGAGGTCGCTCAGGTACCCCGCTGGAAAAGTACGCCCCTCTACCCCCGGACCGTAGTGCGCGCGATCGCTCACTATGCGACCGTTC
>LWDU01035464.1_pt2 | contig 42750 bp, 39 predicted proteins | sample 727161 | NCBI WGS metagenome assembly LWDU01 (sample SAMN04566230, study PRJNA314399) | hydrothermal vent metagenome | isolation source: deep sea hydrothermal plume seawater | place: Mexico: Gulf of California, Guaymas Basin | collected 2004-07-11
GCGTCGACATCATTACCTTCAATGAAGATGATCAGATCACTGAGTTTAAAGTGATGATTCGTCCGTTACAGGCGGTCAACATGATGCATGCGCAAATGAAAGCTATGCTGGAAAAAATGCAAGGTTAGTGGATTTACTTAGGCCCGCCCTCGGCATTACATCTCTTGTTTGAACCTGAACATCATCGCTATGACCGGAACCAGCAGTACCGCAAAACTACCAAGGAACATGGTTTCAACATCTGCCGATGCCAGTTCTCCCATGAGGAGTGCTACTAGTAGACAGTGAAACACCGCGCCGAAGACTCCAGTAGAGATCGCAGCTACTTTCGAACTCAGTGATTCCCCGAAAAGCAGACCTGCGACGAGCAAGCCGAACACCCCATAGAGCCAGAATCCCAGGTAGTCAAAAGACGTGCAGAGCGAAAACGGAATAGACACATTCAGTATTCTGAGTAGAGGGTCAGCAAGTTCTGCACCCGTTGCACCGGTCGAAATTGCCTGCACTAGTTGTGGGATTGTCCAGATCGCTATGAATTTGGGAATGATGAAGAAGATAGGTATTTTAAACCACATCTTTTCCAGATTGCTAAAGTATCTTGAAAAGTATCTTGAAAAGTATCTTGAAAAGTATCTTGAAAAGTATCTTGAAAAGTATCTTTCCCGCAGCGAATGGTCAATGTCTGACTGCTCACTAATCTACTGGCCTACAGACGGTAGGCCCGGATTAACCGTGTGGATCGCTGGAGGGGGCAGCAGGTAACCCTCCAAGGATGACGATACTTTTTTGAATGCGGAAAAAGGGTGGTTATTCATCCTAACCGCTGGGGCAATCTAGTAATTTTTCATGAGATCAACGTCGGACCAAGTCCGCGTAGGTGCCGATGGCAATCCAGCCCAATAGGAGTACAAACGGGACGTCATCGGAAATCTTTCAGCATCTATATCTACGTTGCCTGAAAGGTTTGTTTCCATTAAAGGTTTCTATCATTTGTGTAAAAAACGGCAAACTGGCCAATGTCTCTTGATGGCACAAAGTAGACTCAAATCTTACTGCCTGATAATGTCCGCTTTTATACGCTTAACGGAAGTCTTTTTCGCGAAATCTGAATTTCCAATTTCAATGACCGCTATTGGATGCCTAAGCGGAAGTGATTTCAGGTCGCTAAAAAGGTCGGTTTTTGACCCAACTGAGACAATTCACCCTAGACTTATTGCATCCCTTTCGGTTCATTTTTCATAATTTGAAAAATGTAACTCAATCCATTTAAACGTTTCGTACATGCGCGAAAGCCACTAATTGCTTGTTCCTCGATGACCCTCAAGGAATTTTCTTAATCCAATTTTGGTTGCCTCACATTCGTCTGCGATGCGCTGGGAATTTAGCCTAATGAAAGCTAGATCTTCTTTCCGTGCGGCAATTTCTAACTCTGCGGCCAACCTGTTGAGACTAACAACCCCAAATGTTGCTGAGCTACCTTTCAATGAGTGGGCATCTTCTGCTAGCTGCCTCATATCCAAGGCTGAAACAGCCTGGTTAATAGCCGCCATCCGATCATTAATATTGGCGATAAATGCGTCGATTAGTGTTGGCAACATACCTGGGTCCGTATCTTCCCCCAATTGGATGAGAGTATTGTGATCAATAGTTTCCAGGGCAATATTTTGGTTGCCAAATTTATTGTGATTTTCTTGCGCAGAAGGAAATCGTAAGTCATTATTTTCAACGTTGAGCCATTTGTGGACCATTTTAAGCAGGTCCTTTTTAGAACAAGGTTTTGACAGGTAATCATCTATCCCTTGATTGAGTAAACTTTCCCGATCACCGCTCATAACATGAGCAGTCATGGCGATTATGGGTATTTTGGCCACTGTCGGGTCTAGTTGTCTAATTGCCCGAGTTGCCTCAATGCCATTCATTTTTGGCATCCCGACATCCATTAGAATTAGATCGTAGTTACGAAGGTTTACTGCATCGAGTACTTCTAAGCCATTTTTTGCAACACTAACCGTAAGGCCTGCCTTTTCAAGCATCGTTCTTGCTACCATTTGATTGGCTGGATTGTCCTCTGCCAGCAAGACACTTCCACTAAGATTGGATAGGTTTGAACCAAATGTAGAAGCTGGTTTTCTTGGTTTTAGCCCAACTTCGGAGACCGTCGATTTTGGCAGTGTAATATTAAACCAGAAGGTACTGCCTTTCCCTTTTTGGCTCGAAAAATCGATATTGCCATTCATCATTTCTACAAGGCGCTTGGAAATTGCCAGACCAAGACCAGTCCCACCAAATTTATGTGTATAAGATGGAGAAAGAGTAGTGAATTCGGCAAAGAGTTCATCGTGATGTTCCTTTCCAATGCCAATTCCAGTATCTGTTACCTCAAACCGGAGTGTCGCCTCTTTCTCGGTCTCTCTTTCACTCGAAATTACAATTTTTACGCCGCCAACATCGGTAAATTTGATGGCATTATTCGCAAGATTTATTAGAATCTGACGTATACGCCCTGGGTCTCCCTCAAGGTAGCGTGGGGTGCCTGGTTCAATATCCACCTCAATGGTGATCTCTTTTTCCTTCGCCCGAACAGACAAGACATCTATCACTGCTTCTGCAAGATTTCTCAATTCAAATCGTTCTTTATAGAAGTCCAGCCTACCTGCCTCCATCTTTACAAAATCAAGAATGTCATTGATGATCTCTAAAAGTAGGTCAGCTGATAGTTGCCCAGATTTTGCAAACTTTGTTTGTTCTTCATCAAGATGAGTTTCAATAAGCAGGTCCAAAAAACCAAGAACGGCGTTGATCGGCGTTCTGATCTCATGGCTCATCATGGCTAAGAACTCGGATTTGGCGTGATTAGCTATGTCGGCCTTCTCGGCGGCATTCATTAACTCTTCGTGCAACAATTTCTGTTCGGTAATATCTTGCATAGTTCCGTGAGACAGGACCATTGCATCGGTTCGATCATAATCGGGATCACCTGTTTCCCTGACAAAGCGAATTTCGCCATCGGGTCTAATGATCCTATATTCGATATCGTAGGGGGGTGGGTTTTTTTGTGCCGCCTTCGTCCCTTTTTTATATTCTTCCCGGTCTTCAGGATGAAGGCGTTCAATGCCCTTATCACTATGATCCAGCTTTGCAAACATCTCATCGGGCGCCATACCATGAATTCGCGCTATCTCTTCTGAACAATAAATCAACTTATCTGCCACTTCATCGTAAACCCAATGACCTAGCTTCGCCTTGAACGCGGCATCTTTGTACCGCTCTTCACTTTCACGCAACGCCTGCTCACGTTCCCTATGTTCTGTGACATCTTGAACAGTCCCGAGAGTTTGAATGAGCGTTCCGGAGTCGCCGAATACAGGCTCTCCGCGCTCGACGACGTAGCGTATTCCACCATCCTGAAGAATAATTCTGTACTCACATTCATAACGGGCCCCAGTGTCGCTCGCTTCCCTTAATTCTCGGTCGACTCGTTCTTGATCCTCTGGGTGGAGCTTTTCAAGGAACTCATCCCAGGTGGGCGATTTTGCCAGATGGAGGGTATCGGCAACACGTAATGACTCCCGCGAAGCTACCAATTCCCGATCTTCTACTTCATCCCAAACCCAGTGACCGACTTGACCCAATCGTTGTGCTTCATCCATCCATTTCAAAGTTTCCGTAAGGGACTTGCCAGTATTGATGATATCGTGGTGCCGTCCGCCTAGTTCATCTATAGACTGATCCATCTCTCCTTTATGTAGGTGATGGCCCATACAGCGATCGATCGCCAACAGTAGGTCTTCTTCCGCAATTGGTTGTTGTAAAAAGTCACTAGCCCCTTGTCGAAAGGCCTCGACGCTAGATTCAAGGTCCGGATGAGCCGCAATCAGTATACATTTGAGATTGGGATTGAAATTCTTGAGCCTACGGATCAGTTCGATCCCACTTTTATCTCCAAGGTTCTGCTCAACGAAGACTAAATGGGCATCGAATGTCACAAGTAGGTTCGTAACATCATCGGCGACCAAACAGATATTGGCTCTAAATCCATTTCCCTCAAAAACCTTCTTCAATGATGTAGCATAAGCAGAATTTTCACTTACGATAAGTATACGAAGCTTTTTGTCACCTTTTTGGGAAGCTGAATTGATAGTCATATCACGCCTATTTCTCGTAAAGGACGTGCGCCTGTTTCGGGTGAAAAGAAAGTAACCATCTGAGATAAGGCTGCGATAGACTTGCTAATAACCGCTACCGGCCATTCGGCAGCTAACGAATGGCTATAACTTTGCGATACTCGAATTTTCTGGTTTGTCTTGTGTTTGATTTTGATGAGAACGGTGCCTTGATCCGTTGTAGTTTCACTTCTTCGTTTGAGGGTGGCATTCACACCACTGAGGGGACAGCTATTAGAAGTGATCAGGATAAATGTTCGATGTAAATCCAGTATGACGAACATGTTTCCACCCGATGAACGAATATGAACTGATCATGCAAATTTGATTTCAGTCAGATAACAAAATGTCGGTTGTTAAATGTCTGCTGATGGTGTGTCATCTCAACCGGTCAACGCAACACACGCATTGAATCTCTCAGCTGGTGTTTCAATTCCCAGCGTTTTGCGGGGCCGTTCGTTTAGCTGCCGGGCCACTTATTTAAGTGGGCCTGAGAGTGCAGCGACAAGTCGAAGATAGGTATTTTAAACCACATCTTTTTCAGGTTGCTAAAGTATCTTGAAAAGTATCTTGAAAAATATCTTGATCGGAATTTTTTTGTATTAATAAGTCAGGGTGGCAGCTTTCCCGCAGCGAATGGTCAATGTCTGACTGCTCACTAATCTACTGGCCTACAGACGGTAGGCCCCGGGAGTCCGAAGGTACATATTGTTTAACCGATTGGCGTGGTTGAGTGATGGTTGGGACAACGCTCAACGGGCGGGCAGGGCGGTCACTAGGAGTTATCCTCCGACGCTGCTAATGGCCAGAAGCTGACATTCACATCTTGAGTTATCATTGTTAAGAAGCAATACCTGTAGTCCTAATGAAGAACATGAAGCAGCAAAAATGGGATTGTGAAAGCATTTCAGATCAAAAAGGGAAAGTCGTTGTTGTTACTGGTTCCAGCAGTGGTTTGGGATATGAAACAGCAAAGGTGCTTGCTAACAAAAGCGCTACAGTCATTGTAGCTGTACGTAGTGAGGTGAAGGGTAATGCCGCTGTTTAAAAGATCAAAGTAGAAAATCCGAATGCGGATATACAAGTGATGTTAGTGGATTTAGCCAGTTTGGAGTCAGTTCATAAGTTTGCCGAAAACTTTAAGGAAAAATTCAAAAAACTAGACTTACTCATTAACAATGCTGGAGTCATGAGTCCTCCCTACACCAAAACCAAAGATGGGTTTGAATTGCAGTTTGGAACCAATCATTTAGGGCATTTCGCGTTGACAGGATTCTTGATTGATTTGATAAAAGAAACACCAAACAGTCGCATTGTGAATGTCAGCAGTACGGCTCACAAAATTGGGAAATTGAACTTTGAGGATCTCAATTGGGAAACGAGACGTTATTACAAAATGCGATCCTATGGTGATAGCAAACTAGCGAACCTCTACTTTACCAGTGAACTTCAAAAACGATTAACTAAACAATCTTCCGGGGTTGTTGTAGCCTCAGCTCATCCGGATGGTGAATTAGCCCATTTCTACCGAGGATAGAAACATACCGGCCCTGACCATGGGCAGGTAATACCAAAGAGTCAGTGCACGAGCGACGAAATACACATGTAGCGACAGCCATAACCCATGATTCAGAAAAACCGGTGTTAGGAGGTACCAGGCTGCAAGGTAAGCCAGTAATGAGAACAGCATGGCGTTGCGCATCTCGCGAGTGCAAGTCGCTCCGATGAAGACGCCATCCAGCAAATAACACCAAAATGAAATGACAGGTGCAGTGACTGCCCAGAGCAGATAGGTTCTGGTTGTATTCCTTACCTCATTGACGTTTGTGAGTAGATCAATCATGGCTGGCCCCGCCAGGAAAATAGTCATTGCGAGGATTGTGGCCGTCAAGAGTCCCAGCTCATTGATATAACGCAGCGTTCGGTCAAAACCGTTCCGATTTTTTGCGCCAACAGCGATTCCAACGAGGCTTTCGGCAGCAAGCGCGTAACCATCCAGGAAGAAGGCAGAAAAACTCACGAATTGCATCAGGATTGCGTTGGTTGCGAGCATAACATCGCCCGATTTCGCGCCTTCGTTGGTAAACCATGCGAAGGCGAAGATCAGGGACAAGGTTCTGATCATAATATCTCTGTTAACACTAAGGGTTCTGAGGATCGCCTGAACATCTTTCAGGATGCTCATTGGGACGCTGATGCTGCCGTAGCTGCTGCTCATATGCCGAAAGACGATGTAAATTCCGACGGTAGTCGCAAGAATCTCTGCGATGACGGTCGCCGTAGCGATGCCGGCTACACCCCAACCAAACCCAACCACGAATACGAAATCCAGAGCGATGTTGGCCCCATTGAGTAATAGCTGTATCCATAGGATGGTTTTGGATTTCTGGTGCCCCAGCAGATACCCCATCACCACGAGATGGGTAAGGCTAAGGGGGGCTGTCCATATCCTGATGCCGAAATAGGTAGCGGCAGCCTCCTCAACGGCTGGGCTTCCATCAATGACTGAAAATGCGAACCCAGCGAGCACATTCTGGAGTAGCAATAGAATTAACCCGATACTGACTGCAAGGATCAGGGCCCTATAGAATGCGGCTTTAGTACCATCATTGTCTTCTGCGCCGCGGCACTGGGCGATCAGGCCGGTGGTACCCATTCGCAGAAACCCAAATCCCCAGTAGATAAAACTGAAAATCATCGCACCAATAGCAATAGCCCCGATCAGCGCCGGGTTGCCGAGATTTCCAATGACCGCGGTATCAACCAGCCCCAACAGCGGAGTGGAAAGATTGGAAAGTATGATGGGCCACGCAATGTAGAGCACGCTTTTGCGGGTGAAGGATTTGTCCATAGAGCCATTGAAGAACAAGGGTGGACGACTATAGCATTCTGAGGGCAGGGTGAGCTCACAAGGGCATCATTTTTGTAAGCAGCTATGTACACAACTAAAGAGTATAATCAACCAATCAGGTCTCGTTGCAAGGAACTCAAATGGCACAAGCTGAACAAGCAAAGTTTGTATTAAGACTACCGGCATCGCTCCATCGGAAAATCAAAAGGAGTGCTAAAGCAGATAACACTTCGATGAACAAGAAAATTACGAATATTTTAAATCAGTCCTTCGCCGATTCTTCTGTTGAAGTCACGTTAAATGACCTGGTTAAAAGACTGGAAAAGAAGAAAGTTATCTAGCATTGTTTGTGGTACTGCTCATCCAGGTCGTCTTACCCGTTCCTGACGTAGTAGTCATGGATGATTCGGCTGTAGCGGTAACCCGGATCTATTAGATCCGTCATTATTATTCTTTCACTTAGAGTATTGGTTTTTGCTAATCTGTCAGGAGGTGCAGAACTCCTTGTGTGTCGAAAACCAGCGTGTAACTGGCTCCTTCCTGCTGCGTGTTGCTCATGCTGGCGAGCGTCTCTGTGTTGTCTGAGTTTCGAACAACGTATTCAACGTCATTGGCTATGGATTCGCTATACTGCTGTCCTGCGAAACCGATATCGTTTAGCAGAGGCGCCACCTCATCCAGGTCCTGGCCAGGCCGAAGAATGTAGACGTCAACAAACTCATTGCTACCGTTAATAAATTTAAACAGTGCTCGGTCACGAACAAGACGAAAGGAATCAATGGCGATGAGCGAGCGGGTGATTGAAGTGGCATCAGTGGTATTGTTCTCAAAGGTGTAAATCGATTGGAATGCTCCTCCCCTTATCGTTACAGGGCCTGGGCTTTCTTCCAGAATTGTGTCACTTGCATCAGTAATCGTGAATTCGACGCTGAGGTTTTCGGCTTCCTGTGAGCTGCTGCGTGTCTGTTTGTTAATATTCGGGTACACAGCAGTTCCCAGCATTACAGTTACTGGGGATTGTTCTGAGTAATTCCCGACCCTGACGGATGCTGGCTGGGATTCGTCCAGAATGGTTGAGCCATTTGATCCGATGGTCCGTATCACATTGGCGTGTTTCGCTCCATCGGGTCCGAAGTCATCGACCAACGCGTATAAGTCTTCCGTCTTGTTTAGAATTTCGAGGGAGCCGCTATCGAATAACAATTCGTTTGAGCCAGCGACTGTGATTCGAACTTGCTGATCGGGTCCGGCATCTACGGAAAATCTGCTGGTAAAACTGCCTGAAGTGACAGTGGCTAGAGGGGCTGCGTCAGTGAGCGTTGCGCCCAGGTCCGTGAGGTAAATGTCTACCATGGGGTGATTGGTCAGGTTAGACGCGAACCAGATATCTGCGACACCTGCCGGGCGGTCACTCGAAACGATAAAGGGAGCGTCTACGATTTGGATATTCGGTTGGCTCAAGCTGCCCATCCACAGATAAGTCGACAGTCCGTCTTCGAGAATTGGCTGGTTTTCGCCTTCGGCGACAGTCACTTCGTCGTCGTTGGAGTCCAGGTACGCAATTCTCCAGTCATACTTGTCGACCGGTGTCTGTGCAACTGCTTGAGCAAACGGAAAGCGGCTCGTTGTTCTGTCCCGTCCATGGAACATAGTTACCTCGGGGCTGTCGGGCATCATGTTGACGAACTGGACGAAGCCGTTTTTAGAAATAAAATCTGTGTCTTCATCAAAACCTGAGTCAGAACCACAGGCGCTTAGCAGAAGAATGGCGAGCAGCAGAAAACCTGACTGCGTATTCCGGGTAGGCATGTTTCGAACCGCGCGACTAAAAAAAGGTGATGCTATCGTTAACTGCCCCCAGAGTCGAGTTGGATTGTCTTCTGGAGCATTCCAGTGTGCGGTTAAGTGTGCAATGCTTTATACCTTTGGTTGAACTAAGGAGCGGATCATGCAGCTGCAAGTGAACGAGGAAGACCGGCGATTCCAGGAGGAGGTCAGGACTTTTCTGTCAGAAAACCTCGATCCACATCTTAGCAGGAAGGTGAAACTCGGCTATCCAATTTCCAAGGAAGAGCAGGACGGCTGGACACGGACCCTCAATACCAGGGGTTGGGCAGCACCTAATTGGCCGGTCGAAGTTGGTGGGCCAGGATGGACCATGCTTCGCAGGCACCTGTTTGATATCGAGATGAAAATGCATCACGCACCTGAACTTCAGGGGTTTGGCTTTTCCATGGTGGGACCGGCGATTATTAAATATGGCACGCAGGAGCAGCAGAACTATTACCTGCCGAAGATTCTGAATGCTGATATTTCCTGGTGTCAGGGATACTCGGAACCGCAGGCGGGCTCAGACCTGGCGTCGGTCAGGACCAGAGCTGTGGTTGACGGTGATGACTATGTTGTCAGCGGTTCCAAAATCTGGACCAGTGCCGCAGAACGGGCTGATCACATTTTCATGTTGGTACGCACCGATACGGAGGCCAAGCCGCAGTTGGGCATTACCTTTCTGCTGATGGAAATGAATGACCCTGGAATCACTGTTAAGCCGTTGCTGGCATTTAACGGTAAGCGACTCTGGAACCAGGTGTTCTTTGATCAGGTTCGGGTGCCCAGAGCGAACAGGCTGGGTGAAGAGAACAGAGGCTGGAGCGTAGCAAAGAATTTGCTTGGCAATGAGCGTTTGCTGGTGTCCAGGGTCGCAGAGAGCCGAAGAATGTTGTCGAACATTATGAGCGCTCTAAGTGAAGATCCACAGAAGGCTGCATTCAGAGAAAGCCTGGCAGCGTTGGTGATACGACTTGAAGCGCTGGATGCAACAGCGCTACGTTTACTAACAAAATTCGATAAGGGCCATGAAATCGGTGCAGAGCCGTCCATGCTGAAGTTGAAGGGCAGCCAGCTCGTACAGGATATGGATAGAATGCTCTATGAGATAGTTGGGTATCTAGCGTTACCGCAGGATTCAACGATGCGGGAGGGCGGTCCGGCGGGCGCCGAGATTGCTGACATGGTGGCAAGCGGCTTGTTCCACCATCGTGGTTATACGATTGCGGGAGGTACAAGCGAGATTCAACATAACATCATTGCCCAGCAGATGCTGGGACTATAAACGGAGCTATTTAGTAACCCCGGAGTATACTCCTGCGTGATTGATCTCATTATGCTGGACATGTACGGCAGAAAGAGACCCAGTCTGTCAATGTCAGTTTTCTGCAAAAACCATTTACGCTCGACCAGTTCAGCTTGCCGACCAACGCTCAGTGGTCAGGTCTTTGGCTCTGGCTCAGAAACCCAGCGATGCTAAGCCCGCCAGTCTGCAATAAGCTTTCCGACACAGGCCGTCAGTTTTTTCGCTGCTGGGATGTGTAAAAATTCATTAGGACCGTGAGCATTGGAATGTGGGCCAAGGATGCCTGTGACCACGAATTGCGCATTCGGGCTCCTGCTGGCGAGAAATTCCATAAACGGGATGCTCCCACCGCAGCCCATGGCAACCGCGGGTGCGCCGAAGTAATCCATTGAAGCCGCCATTAGGCTGTTCTTTAGATCAGGCGTAGTAGCGGGTGCATGCCAACCGGCATTCGGTGTGAGGAAGGTGGCACTTACATCGGCGTCGTTTGGTGCAGAGTCAAGTAGAAGTGCCTTGAGAGCAACAGCGGCCTTCACGGCATCAGTTGTCGGAGGAATTCTTAGGGCCAGTCGGGCGGTGGTCTCAGGGCGCAGCACGTTCCCCGCCTCTTCAGGGGAGGGCGCTCCGCCAAGCCCGGTAATCGCAAGGCTCGGTGCCCATGTGTTATTTAGGACCAGCTCGGTGGGATCATCAGATGCTGGACCGCCGTGTCCGGCAAATGGATACATTTCTGCAAATGAATCAGCTAGTACCTGTCCTGCTGCAATCGCCTCTTGCCGGCGAATGTCCGGGATTTGTTCATTCAGGAAGGAAGGTTTGATAAACCCTGTGTTCTCATCTTCAAGTCTCGACATAATCTGTCGGAGCAGACGAAAACTGGAAGGAACAATGCCTCCCGCAGCACCGGAATGTACACCCTGTGTCAGTACACGAACAGTAAGGTCTGCTATTAACATCCCCCTTAGCGAGGTAGTTAGCCAGAGTTGATCGTAGTTGCCGCAGGTCGAATCAAGGGCGATGACAAGATCCGGATCACCAATGATTTCGCCAAGTTTTTTCATATAGTGGGGGAGGTCGGGGCTACCGCTTTCTTCAGATGCTTCGATAATGACGTTGATGCGCGGTCGCGGTAGTTTTTGGTCGAACAGTGATTTAATCGCTGCAATCGCAGAATAAATAGCATAGCCATCGTCAGCGCCGCCCCTGCCATAGAGTTTTTCGCCACGGATAACGGGGTTCCACGGAGCCAGCCCATCTTCCCACCCATCAAACTCTGGTTGCTTATCCAGGTGACCATAGATCAAGATATTCTGGTTAGTATCGCCCTCCAGGGTCATGAGGATGGTGGGTGTCAGTCCGGGTAATTGATGGACCTGCACTTCAAGTCCTGGAACCTCCTGGGCCTTTACCCACGAGACCATGTGGTTAACAGCATCATGCATGTAACCATTTGCTTCCCATGACGGGTCGAACAGGGGCGACTTGTTAGGTATTCGGACGTACTCGGTCAGACTGGGAAGAATGGCATCATCCCAAAATTGATTAATGTAATTGGTATTTTGTTCTGGATTCATTGGGATTTATCGGGGCTCTCTAAATTGGCCTTGGTGGCAGGGGCTTCATTGTTAGATTCAGAGAGGAATTCCCCTTCGATTGTCTGTCCCGGTTGCCCATCGGTATCTCGGAAACCACCACGCTGGAAGTGGCTATGCATCTGAAATTGTCCGAAACCGGTTGAACGAATAATTCTGGCAGCCAGAGGACGTCTCAAACCGGGAACCAGGCAAACAAAGCCAACGATGTCGGTGGCAAATCCCGGCGTCAGTAGAAGAGCTCCGCCAATAATCAACATGATTCCTTCGAGTAATTCTGATTCGGGGATTTCTCCTCTTTGTAACTTCTCCTGCACCCTGGTCAGGGTTGCCATTCCTTCTAATCGAAGTAGCCATACTCCGCAGATCGCCGTCAGCACCACCAGACCAACCGTGGGCAACGGACCAATCATGCCGCCCACCTCGATCAGGATGATCATTTCAACCAATGGAATGATGAAAAACAGGAAAGTAGCTGTACGCACAAGGAGCCTGTAGGCATGGATTAGAGGCGACTCTAACCAAAGCTGGAAGAACTGTCACCCAAAGTGTTTTATGCGTGTGATAGATTATGGTTTTTCCATGGCCTGCTAAGAGGGCTAATCTTTGATGGACCTGTTTATTGATGGCACAGTCGGTCGCCTTGAAGCCCGTTATTCGGAAGCTGCATCTGCAACCGGCGTAACTGCTGTGCTCTGTCATCCACATCCGCAGTTTGGGGGAACGATGAATGACCTGGTACTCGGGGCGCTCGAGCCAGCGCTGCTTGCTTCAGGAATCAGTAGTCTACGATTTAACTTTCGTGGCGTTGGTGGTTCGGAGGGCAAGTATAGCGACGGTGTGGCTGAAATCGACGATGTGGTCGCAGCAACAACCTGGGTGCGTGAAAGGTCGGTTGGTGAACGGATAATTCTGGTGGGATACTCCTTTGGTGGTGCTGTGGCCCTGTCAGCGCAGGAACTACTGGTGCCGGAATGTATGATCCTTGTCGCGCCGGCCGTGGGAATGTTTGGTCAGCAGCATCCCCCGACGGCGCCAACCCTGGTCATCCTTGCGGAAAATGATCAATTCGTGAGCGCCGATTCAACCAAAGGCTGGTTTGGTGATCCCAATACGCGGGTAGAACAGATATCGGATACAGACCACTTTTTCTTTGGGCATCATGAGCAGATCACTAAGATCGTGAGAGAATTTTTGATAACCACTTTTATAGACTAAACCCTGGGATTATAAATGGAGCTAAAAACTCTCCGGTACGACGTACTGGACAAAATAGCGACTATTACGTTGAACCGGCCGCATCGCATGAATGCGTGGACTGGCCGAATGCATACTGAATACCGTTACGTTCTTGACCAGGCTGACAAGTGTTCTGATGTCCGTGCGATTGTAGTCACCGGCGAGGGTAAAGGTTTTTGTGTGGGTGCCGATACCAAAGCGCTTGAAGGTCATATTGAAAAAGGTGGTTACGACGCTGGCACGCCTGATGTTCTGGCGGAACCTGGCCAGGGTGTCAGTGCGGATTTTGACGCATCTTTTGCATATCATTTTGGACTGTCAAAGCCTGTGGTTGCCGCCATGAATGGTCCGGCAGCCGGAGTCGGGCTGGTTCTGGCTTGTTTTGCAGACATTCGGTTTGCGGTGCCCGGTGTAAAGTTCACTACCGCTCATGGCAAGCTCAATTTTCCAGCAGAATATGGCTTGTCCTGGTTGCTCCCCAGGCTGATCGGATTGCCGCGGGCGAATGACTTGCTGCTAACCAGTCGAATCTTTACGTCTGATGAAGCGTTCACGTTAGGTCTGGTTAACAGGCTTGTTGAGCCTGAACTTCTTCTGAAGGAGACCTATGCGTATGTCCGGCAGATGATTGAAACAGTGTCTCCAGGATCGCTAAGAGAAACCCGATGGCAGATCTACAAGGATCTCCACAGGGATGTGGCCTCGTCGGTAAAGGACAGCGAGAGGTTAATCGATGCTATGAGCCGACAGAAAGATTTTACAGAGGGCGTGAATGCGTTCCTGGAGAAGCGGGTGCCTAACTGGACTGGGGAATAAGCGGGTGGTATCAGAAATAAACATGAGATTAGTTGGAGAGTGACTTGAGTACAGAATTAGCCACCGGATACGAACTACAGGATGAGCCTTACTACCTGCCGCTTGCGGATGAAGTCGAGGTGTTCATGGCAGCCTACGAGCAACGACTTCCTGTGCTACTCAAAGGGCCAACCGGTTGCGGTAAGACTCGATTTGTTGAGTACATGGCGCACCGCATTTATCGGCAGGGGGGAAACAGTATTAAGCAGCCTTTGCAGACAGTCGCCTGTCATGAGGATTTGTCTGCAACGGATTTGGTCGGCAGGTTCCTGCTTAAGGCGGAGGAGACGGTTTGGCAGGATGGGCCTCTATCCAGAGCAGTGAAAGAAGGATCAATCTGTTATCTGGACGAGATAGTTGAAGCCCGCAAAGACTCCACTGTATTGATTCACTCGTTAACGGATCACAGGAGAATTCTGCCGGTAGAGAAGCTGGGGATCATACTCGAGGCGCATCCGAACTTTTTGCTGGTGATTTCTTATAACCCGGGATACCAGAATGTACTGAAAGATCTGAAGACAAGTACCCGCCAAAGATTCATCGCTATTGATTTTGACTATCCTGAACACTCCGAGGAGGCCAGTATTATTGCGCATGAGAGTGGCGTAAGCGCGACATATTCAGACCAGCTGGCGCGCATTGGGCAGAAGATCAGAAATCTGCGAAGCCATGGTTTCGATGAAGGTGTCAGCACTCGGTTACTGGTCTATGCCGGGCAATTGATCGTCCAGGGTTTGCTCCCGCGTCGAGCCTGCGATGCTGCTATATCCAAAGCGGTTTCAGATGACGTTGAAGTGCAGCGAGCGATCGCTGAATTGGTCGACGCAGTCTTCCCCGCCGATTAGGTCACTATCTCGTGGAACCAAAAAGTACACACAGTACAGAAGAAGCAGCGGAGCGACTTTGGCTGATTAACCGGGATACCGCCGCGCGTTTCAGGTCGACAATAGCTTCTCTTGGAGCTGTTTTTGCCCCTGAGCAGATAAATCGCCTTGCCGAAAGCTGTGTCACCATTGCAGATTCTGGCTGGCGTTCATTTGAGACGGTGAACCTGTTGCTGGAAATCGCAGCAGTGACTGATCATCCGGCGCGACTGATGGAGATCACGAAGGCCGCAGAACAGCTCTCTGGTTATTCGTTTGAACCGGCCGCTAATTACCTTCAGATGGTGCTGGCTGCAGTCGAAGTCGGCCACTCGAAGGAGATATCCGAGCTGGAGCAGGCCGGTTTAGCGCTGCATTCGAAGTACCAGCATGCTTCCGGTTTGATCGGAGGTTACTTTAGCGCCGCGCAGACTCTTCTTGCCCGTGGCGACGGTGATAATCTCCTTTGTTGGGTGGAAGTGGCTCGCGGCATGTTCGACCTTGGGCGTGATGACCTGTTCCGATTCCTGGTATTGAGTGAGCAGTCTGCCAACGTTTCCTGGGAGATGGTTAGACGGTTTCAGGTGAAGTCTACTCAAGGTTGCCTCGTCTATCTTGATCATGTTGGTCATCTTCACGATAGGTTTTCCGGCGCTCAAATGACGTTGGTCGAGTCTGCCATGCTAAAACATGTGGACTCCTCGTTTGAAGACCTGATCGACTCTTTCGAATCTCTGCATGCTTTTGATCCCGGTCAGGTTTCATTGATCCTGGCGCTGGGAACGGACATTGAACATGTGAACAATTTAGCGGCGTTCAATAGAAATGCGGGAAAGCTTCCATTGGGTCGTCAGAACGTCATCAGGCAATGGGTCGAGTTCGGCAATGAGGTTGCCCGGGGTAACGAGTTTGCCGGGCAGGCTTACTTCAATCTGGAGTCTATGCGATCGAACGAGATGCTCGCATCCTTGCAGGGGCAGGTTTCATTTGAAGATCATCGGCGAACATTCGATCTGCTTGCAGAAGCGATCACTGCAAAAAATGTTGTCGTGGAGAGCATTGATGGGACTTATGATGCAACGAACCGCTACCTGGAAGGGCTGCGTGGTGATGGTTCAGGCCTGGGGTTGCCCGATAATGATGGGCGGGTGGTGCGCTTGCCTCAGACCGTCAATATCTTCGAGGCTGAAGCTGACAACTTCGGGTTTTACAAAGTATCGCTTTTCCATCAACTCGGTTACGCGGAGTTCGGCTGTTTTGCACAGATTGAAACAATTAACACCGTGCTGGGCACTTATCCGGACCGTCTGCTGGCAGAGCGCCTGTTCCTGATTGCAGAGGATGCCCGAATCGACTGGCAGCTCGCGAATTGGTACCCCGGCATACAGCCGCAGCTAAAGCGGCAAAAAAAAAGGGCTGCCCAGGCAAGGCCGGTTAAAGAGCGAAGCCGTAAAGCGCAGTTACTGGAGGTTCTTGTCCAGACCAGCCTGGACTCACCCTATGAAAAGTATGTGCGTCAAATCTACTGGCCCGAGGCGGCGCTCCTACGGCAAACACTCGGTAGTTTAAAAAAGGCAACTGCGGGCATCGATGAAGTGCTGAATGTCGTTGGCCAATGTTACCGGTTACTTGAATCCCCGGGTGAGGATGGGTCCGGTCAAGGCATGACGAATATCAAGACGGCGGAAATGGGCATGCTCCTGGAGGAGCTACCAGAGCCCGTACCTTATCGGGGACAGATTGATGTGGAGCAGGTTAACTCCACACTAAAAATTGATGCCCTGGTTGAAGAACTCCAGGAACAACTTGATGCTATGCCCGACCAGCCTCCGGGTGCCGAAATGCCTGGAAGCGACCAGGACCAGGTTGAGTTGGGAGATTTAAAGAAAGGCGATGTCGGAGAAGGTGTTGCTATGTTACTCACCGAACTTGAGAACGTGCTTGGAAGTGAGCCGGGAGAAATTGATCCTGGAGACAAAGAAGGACTGTTTGAGTTTCTGGGAGGAATATCCTCGCGCTCGAGCGATGCGAGTGAGCATCAATATGATGAATGGGACTATCAGATTTCAGACTATCGATCCAAGTGGTGTACTTTGTTCGAGTACAGGGAATTGGACGTAGACGAACAGTATGTCAACACCGTGCTTCGGGACCACCAGGACCTGGCGAGAAAAATTCGTCAGCAGCTGAACAAGGTAAAGCCGGAGATGTTACGAAAGGTAAAAGGCGTCGAGGAAGGAGAAGAGCTCGACCTGGAACGCACCGTTTCATATGTGGTTGATCGCAGGGCCGGGCTAACACCAGATGACAACATTTACATCCAACGTCAGAGAAAAGACCGGGATGTCTCTACGCTGTTTCTGTTGGATATGAGCGCGTCGACTGACGATATTATTTCTGATCCTGATGCCGATACTCTAGAGCCTTTGGACATTGATGATGATGAATACCTCGTCGACTTCTTTCAAAAGAAGAAGGCGCAGGACGAAGTCGCCCGAAGGATTATTGATGTAGAAAAAGAGTCTGTTGTTTTGATGGCAGACGCGCTTGAATCTCTGGGAGATGCTTATTCGGTTTGTGGTTTCTCTGGGTATGGGCGGGACCAGGTCGATTACTATCTTTGCAAGGATTTCGATGAGCCATTCAACGCGTTAAGCAAGGGGCGTATCGGGGGAATCAAACCCTGCCGAAGTACGCGCATGGGACCACCGATCCGCCATGCGACCCGCCGCCTTATCGAAACGGGCTCCAGGATCAAAGCACTCATTATCATGTCAGACGGTTATCCCCAGGACCATGATTATGGTACCGACAGGAATTCGCGGGATTATGGTTTGATGGATACGATGAAGGCATTATCAGAGGCTAAGCAACAGGGCGTGCTGACATACTGTTTGACAGTTGATCCATCAGGCCATGACTACCTGCGTGCGATGTGTGCGGACAGCCAGTATATGGTGATTCAGGATTTGGGGTTTACAGAAGCCTGACTGGCTAATCTGGTGATCGCTGCAAATAGCCGGTGACTGAACTAGATGAGAACAGCGTTAACTTCAGATAGGATGGTTTCAGCGTAATGACAAAAAAGAACAAGAACGCGTACTAAAGCACAATGACAGAAACATCCGATGACTTACCCGGCAGCTATCACCATGGTGATCTTCGCCTAGCGATACTCAAGGCTGCATGCGATCACCTGCGACGGGAAAATGCGGAGTCCCTGAGCCTGCGAGCCCTGGCGAGGGGAATTGGTGTTTCACAAACAGCCCCTTATCGTCACTTTGATTCGAAGAACGCCCTGTTCGCAGGTATTGCCACCTGGGGTTTTCAGATCCTGGGCGGCCAGATGCAGGCATCGCTGGCTGACCAGACGTCACCAATGGAATCATTTTTGACCCTTGGGCGTTGTTACCTGGACTTCTCACGCGAGCATGCCGAAAAGTATCAGTTGTTTTTTGATTCAAGCCTGGTTGAATTCGGTGAGTATCCCAGGCTGCAGGAAGCGAGCGGGGTTTGCTTCGACCATTTGTTGGACGTGATTCGGCTTGGTCAGCAGGATCGGTTGTTTGTAGAGCGGGAAGAGGAAGAAATTGCGGCTATTGTCTGGGCAGGCCTGCATGGAATGGCGAGCTTGCTGCAGTTGAAACATGGACGCCAGGGTCTGACTGACCGGCCCGTGGGAAAAGCGATCAGGTTTCTCGCCGAACAACAGGATCAAACGCTAAACCTGTTATTGCGTTCCGTTCTCAAGTAGTTTCCAGGCCCAGGCGTTATCATTGTTACGATAACCAACAGTGTAACAACTGATCTAAGCCGCATTGATCGTTTTACTCACTAAGGAGAAACCATGAAAAAGCCTCTGCTGGCTATTACGATGGGTGACCCGGCGGGCGTTGGCGCAGAAATTGTCGTAAAGGCCTACAACGAACTGAGTAGTGGTGGCGCAACAATCTTTGTCATAGGGTCAGCTGATTGCCTGCGCCAGGCGATGCAGCAGACTGGCTGCCAACACCGGATTAAGGTCATAGAGTCACCCGAAGATATCGTCGATTCCCTGCAGACTATCCAGGTGCTTGAGCCCGTCTCATTTGATGCCTCCAGCCTGGTAGTAGGGCAGGTCGCGGCATCCTGCGGGGAAGCCGCGGTGAGGTACTTCGAAACAGCTGTAACGCTCTGCCTTGATGCCCGGATTCAGGGTGTTGTGACCTGTCCAATCAATAAGGAAGCGGTTCACGCGGCGGGTTTTCCGGATGACCCACGCGGAGTTGACGGCCACAATGCTGATGACAACAGGATTAAAGGTTGCTCACCTCTCAACCCATAAATCGCTCGCAGAGGCGGTCGCCTATGTGAAACAACCCGTTCTGGTAGAAAAACTCAGGTTGACAGTTGAGAGTCTTGAGAACTGGGGGATCAGTAGCCCAAGGGTTGCTGTTGCTGCGCTAAATCCTCACGGTGGTGAGGGCGGCTTGCTGGGGCGAGAAGAAATTGAAGAAATCACGCCCGCTGTAGCAACCTGCCAATCCCTTGGCCTGGATGTCAGGGGCCCTTTTCCAGCTGACTCGATTTTCTATCGGGCGATAAATGGTGAGTTTGATGCTGTGCTAGCGCTTTATCATGACCAGGGACATATCGCGATTAAAGTCCATAACTTCGAGGAAAGTATTACGGCAACCATGGGTATTCCGTTCATTCGTACCTCGGTAGATCACGGTACGGCGTTCGATATTGCAGGCCAGAATCGCGCCGATGCAGGGGGGCTCATCGAGGCAACTCGGGCAGCTATTAATATGTTAAATCAATCACTTACATAGCATTTCGAATATGCTACTGTTGTCGCCCCGCAAGGGTGAATGTCTCCGGAATACGCCTTCATGCAATGGAAAAATTGGTCGGGTCGCCAACGGGCCTCACTGGAATCTCTTGTTTTTGTCCGCAGCGAAGCTGACGCCTCTGCTGTTGTAAGCCAGTGTGCGCAGGCGGGCAAGACGATCCGTGTCGCTGGCGCCGGCCATAGCCACGCTCCTGTGGTCACCAATGATTCCATCATTGTCGATAGCAGTGGCCTGGCAGGACTTCTTGAGGTCGACAGGCCAGCTCAGGAAGCCTGGATCAGGGCGGGCACTTCGATTTACAGCCTCGGCGGTCAATTACACGACCATGGACTGGCGTTAAAAAACCAGGGTGATATAGACCGTCAACTACTTGGCGGCGCTATTGCGACGGGTACTCATGGTACTGGCCGCAATCTTCAGAATATTTCAGCCTCGGTCACTGGGCTGCACATCATATTAGCTAATGGCGAGCAGGTTGAGTGCTCGAACAGCGAGCTGCCTGATCTATTCAACATCGCGCGCCTTAGTGTGGGGTCTGCTGGCCTGATCACTCGTATCAGGATGAAGTTGCAGGAGAGCGCGGTCCTTAGCGAACAGATTCATGTCGCCAGCTATGATGACACCATTAATCGAATTACAGCGCTGATTGCCGAAAACGACAGGTTTGAATTCTTCTGGTATCCGGGAACTGACGAGGCGAATATCAAGACGATCAATCCAGCGGCAACCGAACCCGAATACCCGCTGGCGGAAGAGGGCGGAAGAGTTGCCTGGAGCTACGAGGTTCTGCCAAGTCACAGGCCACATCTGCATACGGAGATGGAATACAGTGTCCCTGCAGCGAATGGCCAGGCGTGTTTCGCTGAGATTCGACAGCTGATCCATCGCCAGTTCCCGGATGTGCGCTGGCCAGTGGAATATCGCACGGTTGCTGCTGACGATATCTGGCTGTCAATGGCGTCAGATCGCGATACCGTCACGATATCTGTTCACCAGGACATCAAGCTGGATGAAGAACCATACTATCGGGCCTGTGAAGAGGTATTTCTAGCTTATGGTGGCCGCCCCCACTGGGGCAAGGTGAATTACCTGAACGGAGATGATTTTGCCCGGATTTATCCACGATGGCATGACTGGTGGAGTGTTCGTGATAAGTATGACCCGGGAGGTGTATTCCTCAATGACTACGCGAGAGGTCTGCACCCAAAGTAGTCTGTTAGCTGGGCGGCCAGCCCATTAAGCTGTTAACCCTTGATTACAAAACCATTAATCATTAACTTGTTAATCAACCAAAGAAACTGCTGAGCTGAATATGTCCTATGAAAATGTTGCGATCGACTACATTGATCATGTAGCGATCCTAAAGTTAAACGCGCCTGAGGTGTTGAACGCATTGTCGCCTGATATGGTTCAGGAATTGTCGTCTGCCATCACAGATATCATCCAAAGTGATGCACGATGTCTGTTGATAACTGGAGAAGGTCGCGCGTTTTGTGCGGGTGCCAACTTGCAGCCAAAGGGGGCGGCTGATGGCCTGCCACCTGCTGGCAGTGTCCTTGAAACGCACTATCACCCGGTAATGACCAAGCTCCGGAATATGGAAATCCCCATGGTGAGTGCTGTCAATGGCCCGGCCGTGGGAGTAGGCATGAGCTTTGCCGTGATGGCGGATATTGTTGTCGCAGCTCGAAGCGCTTACTTCCTTCAGGCATTCGCCAATATCGGGCTGGTACCCGATGGCGGTGCTACCCATCTGCTTCCCCGCATAATTGGTTGGAGGCGGGCAGTGGAACTCTCTATGCTCGCCGAACGTTTGCCCGCTGAAACTGCCCTTGATTGGGGGCTGGTTAACCGGGTTGTAGATGACGACAAGCTGATGGAAGAGGCGCTAGGTTTGGCTACACGCCTGGCGAACGGGCCAAGGTCCCTCGGCCTCATGCGCAAAGCCTATTGGGAGACATTTTCCAACAGTTACGCGGAACAGTTCCAACTGGAGGCTAAGCTGCAGGGAATTGCCGGGGCATCGGAGGATAACAGGGAGGGTGTGAAAGCGTTTCTTGAGAAACGACCCGCCAGATTTACGGGCAAATAGTCGCGCAAGTCGCTAAATATCCACCGTGAATTCACCTTTATTGCCGGGCAGCATCCTGGCTGCGACAATGGTAGTATTGTCCGCTGTTTGAATTGGTACAGATCAGATTTAGGAGCTAAGAAATGCCATTGGTATTAAACGAAGATCAAAACATGCTGAAAGATTCTGCAAAGAATTTCTGTTCAGACAACACCCCCATTACCCAACTGCGTCGTCTGCGTGATGATAAAGATGAATCAGGTTTTGACCGAGATACCTGGCGTCAGATGGTAGAGCTTGGCTGGGCTGGTATTACTGTCCCCGAAGATTTTGGTGGCCTTGGGTTTGGTTACATGGGGCTCGGCGTAGTGATGGAAGAATGTGGTCGAACCCTGACTGCTTCTCCCTTGTTTGGAACTGCAGTGCTAGGTAGCAGCGCTATCCTCCATGGTGGTACCCAGGAACAAAAAACTGAATTACTTGGCCAGGTAGTAGGCGGCGAACTGCTACTGGCACTTGCGGTCGAAGAGACTCCTCATCACAACCCCTACGGCGCCAGCACTACCGCCGAAAAATCGGCTGGTGGTTACAAGGTGACAGGTAGCAAGAAGTTTGTGCTCGATGGCCATGTTGCTGACAAGCTTGTGGTCGTTGCAAGGTCATCAGGCAATGCCGGTGACCGTGATGGCCTAACGCTGGTGCTAGTGGATCGTGAGTCAAGCGGCGTATCGGTGACACGGACTATTATGGCTGACAGCCGAAACGCAGCGAATATTGAGTTTGCTGGTGCAGAAGGCGTGATGCTGGGTGAAGAAGGAAAGGGCGCTGATGTGCTGGATAAAGTGCTCGACACCGGTCGCATTCTGCTGGCAGCGGAAATGCTGGGTAGTATCCAGGAATGTTTCGAACGAACAATCGAATATCTCAAGACCCGTGAACAGTTTGGTGTTCCCATCGGATCCTTTCAGGCGCTGAAACATCGAGCTGCACAGATGTTCTGTGAAGTCGAATTGTCGAAGTCTGTTGTATTGGAAGCGTTGTCGGCACTGGACGAAGACTCAGACCAGGTTGCTGAACTCGCCAGTCTTGCAAAAACGCGCCTGAATGACACCTACAATCTGGTGAGCAGTGAAGGCGTGCAGATGCATGGTGGTATCGGCATGACCGACGAGTACGAGATCGGGTTCTTTTTGAAGCGGTCACGAGTTTGCGAACATGCGCTGGGTGGTTCAGCTTTCCACAGGGACAGATACGGCGTCCTGCAGGGGTACTAAAACCCTTATCGTACAAAAACCCTTGTCGTACAAAACAGAGGCCTTGCAATGCAAGGCCTACGGTTTTGTTTGCGCAAACGTTTCCGTTTCGCACTTCACGATTCCAAGCGTCCCACGGGGAGATCATTGTCCTTGGCATCTTTCGTGCTATGGCAGTTTTTATTGTCCGCCTTAAGTTCGATCTCGCGATCTGGATTAAATATACGCCTGTTTGGTGCAGAAGTTAAAGAACAAATGTGTATGAACAGATCGGGTTTAGAAGCTCTGGTGATAACGCACCAAAAATAAATTCCTGCGAGGCTAGGCTTCGCGAAGTTTTCCGGGTTGGTTCATGCTGCAGTTGAAAAAGTCGCACAGGATGGGACGGAACCGGTCCATATCTACCAGAAATGCATCGTGTCCCTGGATGGATTCGAGCGAGTGAAAGATAACCTCGCGTTTCCCGTCCTCAAGTCCATCAGCAATACGTTTCTGGTGCGATATTGGGAACAGTAAGTCTGTCTCAACACCGATGACCAGAGCCCGACTGGCACCCACTCTTGCTAAACCGTGCTCGACCGACCCGCCATGGTCAGCGACGTCAAATAGATCCATCGCCCGAGAGAGGTAGAGATAGCAGTTGGCATCAAAGGTACCGATGAATTTATTGGCGTGGGCTTCAAGGTAGGATTCAACCTCGAAGTCCAGGCCAAAGGATTCGCCGGTCTGTCGTTCTTCAGGAATTAATTCCCGACCAAAACGTTGTTCCAGTTCTGCCGCACTTCGATAAGTCAGCATGCCTAGCTTGCGTGCAAGGCGCATGCCCAGGACTGGCTCTTCTGTAACGTCATAATTGCCTTCATTCCAGACCGGGTCGCTTTGAATAATTTCCCGCTGTAGGGAACGAAGGGAAATAGCAAAAGGAGCCGCCCTTGCTGAGCCAGAAATGCTGACGACGCTTTCAGCAAATTCAGGGAAAAGTATGGCGTAAGCAATCGATGTCATACGATCCAGGCCAAAGGATTTAACGACTTCGTGACCGCTACGGGCGATATCTTCAATCGTTAGTACGGGAAAGTCGAGTCGGTAGCGCTCGCCTGTTTCCGGATTGATGCTGGTGGGGCCAGTCGAGCCGAAACAGCTTCCCAGAGAGTTGACGCAAATGACGAAATACTTGGTGGTATCAATCGGCTTGCTTTCACCGACCATCTGCTCCCACCAACCGGAGGAGGGATCAACCTGGGAAGAGGCAGCATGGGCCGAAGGAGACAAGCCGGTGAAAAGTAAAATCACGTTATCTTTCTGGAAGTTCAGCTCACCCCAGGTCTCGTAGACAATAGTAGGACTTTCAAGATGGCCGTGGCGCATTTTGAATGATCCGTTGACCTGGTGGAATTTTCTGGCGGAACCCATATTGGCTTAAGGCCGTTGTGTTGACGAGGGCAATAGTTTGGCAAGAATGCGGTCTTTTTTCTAGGCTTGGGGGTTGTGGGGTCTAACTGGCTGATTTTGCATCATCTTTACCGATGAGTAGGTGGATACAGCATAAGGCACCAGGTAGGTCAGCGCGATTTGCAGGATCTGCTGGCGACTCAGTTCCAGGGCCAATAGCGCCGGACCGTGATTAATCAGGGCGAGAACCGTACCGACAACAAGTGCGACTTTGATCGCGGTCAACACAACAGGTCTGAGAAATATATGGTTGGCCATGATCAATAGGGGATTGTTTCGAATGTCGACACAATCTGGACCGCTTTTGCGATTATTGCAACTGTACGATTATTGCAACTGTACGATTATTGCAACTGTACGATTATTGCAACAAGGGTGTCCGTGGGCGTAATCTGGACATCATGGATATTCCCAGTCTCAGACTTTTCATCACGCTTTCCCGAAACCTCCACTTCGGGAAAACCAGCGAAGAGATACACATGTCTCCCTCGGCAGTTAGTCGTGCGCTACAGCGGCTCGAGGATCAGCTAGGGCATCCATTGCTGGTGCGCGACAACAGATCTGCCCTGCTAACGGAGGAAGGACAGGTATTTCTTGAGTACGCGCTGGAAATCGTCAAACGGTGGGAAACCCTGCAGCGGGATCTCGAGGGTAAGTCTGCTGTCCTGCGGGGACAGTTGACGTTGTTTGCGTCCGTAACCGCCAGTCAGAGTATTCTTCCAACTGTTCTGTCTGATTTTCGAAAGCAGTACCCCGAAATTCATATTCAACTGGAAACCGGATATGCGGTAAACGCACTCTCAAGATTGGCTGAGGGGATTGATGTTGTAGTGGCGGCGCTACCGGTCGACGGTAGTGAGGATGATGAGCAACTCGAGAAACGCATCATTACTTCGATCCCGTTGCAAACGGTTGCACCAGCAAATCATCGATTGGGTGAGCTGCTGGATATCGAACCTATTGACTGGTCATCAGTCCCTCTGGTGCTGCCATCGACCGGGCAGGTTCGAAAGAACATCAATGTATGGCTTCGCAACCAGTCTATTTCTCCTAACGTATATGCTGAGGTGCCGGGGAATGAAGCGATACTGTCATTGGTCGCTCTGGGATGTGGTGTTGGCTTTGTCCCAGAGCTGGTCATTAAGGATAGCCCGCTGGCTGATCAGGTAGAGGTGGTAGAAGACGGACCAGTCCTGGAAGATTTTCATGTGGGGTTTTGTACCAGGAAAAAAAACCTGGAGGTCTCTCCCATCATTCGAGCTTTCTGGGAATCTATACCCGTAACTTCTGTTAGTAACTAACCTGGGCCAGCGACCGACTATTTTTTGTAGCAATGTTTGTGAGGAATGCCTGGGAGCTTTATGGGATAGAGCGGGATTCAGTCAAAGTTGATTGCCTGGAATTAACCAGTCAAGGCGGGTCAGTGGAAGCTTCGCCCAGGTTTGCTGTCGCTTCATTGACCAATTGGGGTGTGGAACACCGCTCGAGGGTTTATTGTTAGTACTCATTAGGTGACTTAAAAAACAGTAGCTTAGGCACTATCGGGCTGGTTTTTCCATCTTGTGTGTTATCTTGCAGGCCTGGTTTTAAACCGGGTTTTTGATGACTCTGGGTTAATGTTAGTCAATAAATCAATAAATCAATCAATCAATGAATCAATGAATGAATTGGCAGTATCAACTTATGCACCGTCGGTCGGGTATGGCGGTGCAAGTGGCGACCTTGGTGAATAGATATTATGAAAATTAGTGAAATTGCACCAAATGTATCGGTGGGTACAGGTAACCCAAGGGGTGGTATTGATCTTTGTTTTGACCTGACTGCCCAGGAAACAATCCAGCTTTCCGAAGTGTGGACTATCGCTGGTTGGGAAATCCGTTTTGTATTTCTACCACCTCACCAGACGCTGGAGTTGGAAGGTAAAAACCACTACCTTAAAGTTATCGTTGGGAAATTGGCTAACCTCGGACGTGATTGTTTTGCAGAAAATTATGCAGTTCGAACGACCCGCCTCGAAAAGCCGCGAGTGTTATCAGGATCACAGGGGCTGCTCTGTGCGTTGTTAACTGAAACTCCTGATTTACTCCCGAACATCCATGATATGTCCGACTGTGTTTTCGCTGGCCCGATGGCGCAGTATCTGGAGTGGAAGAGTTTTAAAGAAAGGTTCGGTGCTTTCACAGACTATTTTGAACAGCTTGATAACCACATGGCGAATGGATTTCATTTGTTGGATTCAGAAGAATCGGAAATAACCTACGTAAACTTTTGGACCTGCGGGAAGAATGGGGACGTCTCCACCCATAACCATGCTCAGGATCCATCTCTTGCGGGACCGGCTTTTGCCGAGGTTCACCTGGTTCTTAATAATGGAAGCGGGACAGCAGGCATGTATAAAACTCACGGCCCGGATTCTGATGCGAGAGATGTCCACGTCATGAAGCGAGGTGATGAACACGGACCGTTTTTTGAGCATCAGGCTGGCAAGCCTGTACTGCTGGACAACGGTGCGGTCAAATACCCCTGGCATGGGTGGCAAAGTGGTAACGACGATCAGGATGTTCAGTCATACGATCTTGTCGCCGCGTTTGAAATTAGCCCTGATTATGTGTTGATACCAACGAGTGAAGTAACCTGACTTCAATAAGAGGTTGTGGCGGGTTCCTTTGCACCCAACCAGCATTAACAGGGAATAGGCATTAGTTCATGGCGGTTACAGTCAATCTTGTTCTTTACCCCCAGGTCCAGAATGGAGCAGAGGTCGCGGCGGTTAAGAAAAAACTCCAGACAACCCTCAGTGTTGACGCCGCAACCGTAGATTCGTGGTACTCCACAGTGAATCCAACCTCGATCCTGACGGATGTAGAGGAGTCGATTGCGGTAAAATACGTCAGCGCTATTCAGGAATGCGGCGCCCAATGTAACCTCCAGCCCAGTGGTAGAGATAAAGCTGCCTGGGGTCTCGAGCAAAAGATTAATCCGGATTCTACGGATCTGTTTGTTTGCCCTTTCTGTGAACACGAAGAACAGGTTGACAAAGGCAGCAAGCTGGATAAATGCCCGGAATGTGGTCTGGTCATTGCCGAATGGGAAGAAAAAATACGGGAAGAGGCGGAGAATGAGAAAATTCGTCGCCGCCTGATGCGAGACCAGCGATTAAAAGGTGACAAACAAGACGATCAGGATACTAATCGCAGGGAGCTTGAGCGGTTAAGAGAACTTGAACGGGAGATCGTGAAGGAGCTTGGGATTAAGCCTCCAAGTGCCCTCTGGGTTTTCTTTGAGAAATATACCATCTCGCTAAGTTTTGCGATCAGCCTATTGATCGTGGCACTAGCGGGGGTCGGCTTCCGTTACCTGGATCTTTACCTCGAGCATCTCGCCCGTGAAGAAACCGTAGCAGCGGCCCCAAGCGAACAGATTCGGGATGTCGCACTGGTGGTTGCAGTTGCAGTGGAAATGCAGCAGCAAGGTAATCAGGTGGTCCTCACGGAAATTGTCGATGCAACGCAGGTAATGCGCGGGCCGGGGGGGGGAGCGCGACAGGAAATTATACAGGCCGCACAGCAAATGATGAAAGGCGTTAATCCTGAAATATTCCTGGATATTGCCAGCAAAATGGCGCCGTCCATAGCTAGGGCGAAACTTGCGCCGGGCGAGGCTGAACCTGCACTGGTTAACCTGGACACGATTGGCGGCGTATCTGGGCTGCAGGGCGTATCAATCTTTTCCCCTGATGAACTGCAGGAAATGGCGTCACCGCTCCTCGAGCACGGGCACGACAAGATCCTCGCTGTACTGACGAAGAAACAGTCCATCAAAGACAAACTGAATCTCGCCGGATCGGACATCATCGTCCAGGCGATTGATGAAATGGACGGATCTGCCATCGTCAATCTGCTGAGCAGCGTTAGACAAGACCAGGAATGGGACCAGTACCTGTTGTCGCAGGTTAAACAGTATATTCTTAACGCTAACCTCGAAGCTGCTGACCTACTTGCCGATCGAATCAGAAATCCCGTCGTCAGGATCAATGCTTTCGCCGGGATGATGGAAGAACACCTGCTGCGAGAGGACCTTTTGGCCGTCAAGGTGCTAAGGGCGAGGGTGAAAATGGACCTGGTTAAGATCGAGAATCCTGATGCAAGGGCAAAGGTGATTCTTGATCTGGGCCAAAGAATGGCTGCAGTGGGTAGTCCTGTTGAACCGGCTGGTTCAATAAGCAGTGTCCAGCGGATGGCGAATGACAGCAAGGATCCGCTTGAAAAATCTGCTCTGATCTCGTGGCTGGCAGTAGCTTACATGAACGCTGGGGATAAAGCGCAGGCCAAGCGTCTGCTGCGCAATGCGCAGAAAACAGCAGGCCAGGTTCCGTTACTTAATGATCGAATATCTGCCTTCACCAAATTGGCGCAGCGTTACTATGACGTCCGCAACAATACCTTGGCCAGTGAGATTTTGTCAGAAGCTTCAGTGCTGGCAGCGACGAAATTGGAGCATCAGCCGCGATCGGTTGCCTTCGGCAAGATAGCACTTGCCCAGGCGTATATTGGGGACTTTGTCGGTACGAGGGAGGCCATTGACAATGCTGCCGAAGGCAAAGGTAAGCAACAACTCTTGGTGAAGGTGGCGGAAATGCTGCTAGGTGAGCAACGCTTCTATGAAGCCTTGTCATGGATGGAAACCCTGGAAGATGAAGTGGAATATTCCAGGCTCGAACTGCGGCTATCGAGTGCATTCTTTTACGCAGGCCGAACCCGGGAAGCGCTTAACCGGATTGAACAATCTGCTCCCCGGATGCAGCGAATCTATGAGCTGTCGGAAAGGGGGCTGCTCACCAGCCAATATGCGCGATTCCTGGCCAGACTCGGAAAGGGGGATCGCTCAGAACAGCTGTTTGAAGAGGCAGAAGCCATCAGCAAAGAGCTGACTGGTCGAAAATCACAGATAAACCTGGGGCTGGTGGCAGTTGATCGTGCGAGGGTCTTCCAGCTAGAGAAAGCCAAGGAAATTGTGATCAATGAACTTACTGATAGTATGATCAGAGACCCTATCGATACCGAAGTTCTAGTGACAGAGCGGATCATCAAGAGCCTGTTGCCTGAGGGGACAGCCGCCCGATAAGAGGGCTGGCAAATATATTCTAAAATAGAATGAATAATATTCTAAAATACGGTATTAACATTATATATAGAATATATAGAATGTTGGCTATTAAGCACTAATAGCCAGGTGAAACATGTCCGCTTGCCAAGGTTGCGACCCTTCGTACACTCATGAACCGTTTAACCATCGAAAAGAAACCCCTCTGCGTGCCACCTTGTTCTGTTGGGTTTCCGTGCTAATGATGATTGGCTGGATAGGAATTTTGGCTGTGGTGTTTGAACTGGCAGGACCTGGTGATATGACGGCCGTGCCAACACTTGAGGCATTCCTTAAGACGCTGCTATAACGTCAGGCAGCTTTTGCATCCGGGCCGTTGATCACATTGCAGTTTTTGAATTCGTTAGCAAAGTAGTCGATAAAGCATCGTAGTTTCGATGGGAGGTGCCTACCCGGAGAATAAACCGCATGCACGTTCGATGGTGCGCATTGAAATTCTGTCAGGACCTCAACCAATTCGCCTGCAGCCACCTTGTCGCCTATCAGCCAGCGTGGTACCTGGGCAATTCCAAGTCCGTTTAAAAGAGCGCTGCGAAGTACCTCAGAATTGTTTGTCTGCAGGTTGCCTGACACCTTGATGTGGAGTGGTTCGCCAGATTCTCTGAAGGTGATGTGGCCGGGGCTGCCGAGGTCGGTATAGACCACGTAGTTGTGTTCTTTTAAGTCCCTGGGATGTCTTGGGACGCCATACTTTTTCAGATATTCGGGTGAGGCTGCAGCGGCGGTGGGACTTGCACACAACTTGCGGGCTACCAGGTTAGAGTCCCGCAGGTTCCCGATACGAAAGGCAATGTCGACCCCTTCTTCAATCAGGTCAACTACCCGATCGTTGAGGCTAATGTCGATCTTAATATCCGGGTACCGCGCAAAGAAATTCTCAAGCCTTGGCACTATATGAAGCCGTCCGAAAGCGACCGCTGCCGTCACTCGCACCAGACCTTTTGGTTGCGTTTGCAGCAAGCCGACGTTCTGTTCTGCATCTTCCACATCCTGCAGAATGGCGACACAGCGCTCATAGTAATCAGAGCCGGTTTCCGTTAACCGTAAGCTTCGGGTGCTTCGATTCAGTAATTTTGCACCCAGCCAGGATTCCAGTTCGGCGATATTTTTGCTGACGGTGGGTTGTGTACTGTTCAGTTCTTTTGCGACGGCACTAAAGCTCCCGGTTTCAACAACACGAATGAACATGTTCATGGCGGACAGACGATCCATCGGCGAGACCTATTCCAAAAAAGAATAGAGTGTACCTAAAACCCGCTCATTAGCCATTATTAATGAATAGATTGCTGTAATGTCTTTCTTAAGACTACACATCCAGTAATAATGTCGACCACAGAAGAGCGTAATAACAATAAAGACAACGAGATGGTCCAATCTGCTTTTCAGGACAAATTGACTCAACTTCGTGCCAACAATTGCGAGGAACTGCCGACCCCGGAGCTCGCCATTTTGACCCGTACCATTACCAGGTTGCGGCGGGATAAAATGCATACCCGCTGTCTCCAGGTGGGCGAGACGGTCCCTGATTTTGAATTTATCGACGCTAACAATGTTAATCGTAAACTTTATGAAGTGCTCGAGAGTGGCCCCGTTATTCTGAACTTTTTTCGCGGCTTGTGGTGCCCGTATTGTGAGACACAGATAGAGGCTTACGAAAATATTCAAGCTGAACTGACCAGGCTCGGGTGCGCCTATTTTGCGATTTCTCCGCAACAGCCGCAGACGGCCGGTGAGCGGTCTGAAAGCTACCAGATAATTTTTGATCGCGATAATAAAATCGCCAAAGACTTTGGTATTGTATATGGGCTTGAGCAGGTAGAAAGAAACCTGTTCGAAAGCTGGGGATTAATGTTGGATAAAGTGAACGGCAGCGATGGTCGGGAGTTGCCTGTCCCGGCGACCTTTATCGTCTGCAAGGACAGGACTATCGGCTATGAATACGTCGATGTTGACTTCAGGGCACGGTGCTGCCCAGAACAACTAATAGAAGAATTAAAATCCTTTTGTGATTGCCGTTAGTGGTGCAGCAGGCGCCGCTTCCAGGCGCGGCTAGGGCTTTTCGAACAGCAACGTAAACCGGTCAGTATTACCCGTCACGCTTTTCCTTCCAACCTCGTGTCGTAGTTCGTCGTCAGGCTTGTAGTGCAGGTCGGAATAATCGACAAGCTTGAACCCAGCGGCCTGGACTTCCTTAATTACCTGAACGGGGTCAATTCTTCTCCACACTTCAGCGCTGTCTGGCTGCATGTGTCTTCTTGTGTGATCCACGACAGCATATCGGCCACCTTTATTCAGGACCTCGAAGGCGGCTGCGTTTAGGTTAGCCCGGCCAGCAGCGTCAAAGTTGTGTACATTTCGAAAGGTAAGCACCATATCGAGCTTGCGGATACCGAAGCTGAACTCTGGCACAGTTGCGCGGCGTTCTTCTGCCGGTGATTGAGCAATACCGTCGAACGGGATGACTTCCGTTGTCGAAAATCCTGGTTTATCGGCAATCATCGCACTGACGGAGTTGGTGCCGATCGACAGATACAATTTGCCTTTCTCCTCAAGCACGGGCCCCAGGATCTTTGTGTACCAACCGCTGCGTCCAGGCAGGAGTTCCAATACCTGCATATCGTCCTGCAGTCCAACGAAAGTCAGCACCTCTATGGGTTGACGGTTCCTGTCGCGTTCGCGATCGGCATCTGTTCGTCGGTCGTGATCGATGGCAGCTTGAATCTTAACTTCCATCGGTGTGGGTTCTGCTGCGCCAGCTAAAATCGAAAACGTCAGTGCAAATACCAGAAGCAGTCTCATCAGGACATCCTTTTAAAAAACACGGGGGTTTTGTCTGCGCGGAATCCTAAAGCAAAGGTTACGCGCTGTCAGTAGAATCGAGCTTTTAACCGTGCCATAGTTCGAACAAGTTTTGAACGGGTTTCCCGAAAAGGCAGGTTATGAAATTAAAACAGGTAGCCCTGGTTGCTGGTGAACTGGCCCCGGTGCGCGAGCAAATTTTTGACATTCTTGGACTTAAGGCCGACTACGACGATCCGGGCGTTGGAGCATTTGGTCTGTGCAATAGTGTAATGGCCATTGGCGAGACCTTTCTCGAAGTCGTTTGCCCAAAAGAAGAGGGGACAACAGCAGCCCGGTTGCTGGAACGTCGTGGTGGTGACGGTGGCTATATGGTGATTTCCCTGGTGGACAACATTAAGGGAGTTAGTAGGAGAATAGAGAATCTCCAGATGCGAAAAGTCTGGGAGGTCGATCGCGAAGAAGTCTCTGCTTTTCATGTTCACCCGAAAGATATCGGCGCAGCGATTGTCTCCTTCGATGAAATGCGGCCCAGCGACGAATGGCTCTGGGCTGGGCCTGGCTGGCGCGACAGGAAGTCGAGCCATGTTGGGGAAATTACAGCGGTGGATGTGCAGGCTGATGACCCGGAGGCTATTGCGACCAAATGGGCTGCGGCTTTTGGTGGAAATTTCCACTTGGAAGGTGATGTTCTGCGGATGCCGCTTGATGACGGTGAGATCCGTTTTGTTGAGGCCGCTGATGGGCGCGGTGATGGCGTGGCTGCGGTTGAGTTTTCGGTGACAGATCGGTCAGCCATTATGACTGCCGCTGAAAATCACCAACTCAGTTGGTCTGGCAATGAGATTACGGTCTGTGGAACTCGCTTCAGGTTCCGGGACCTGGGATGATTTTCCTGTTTGGTGAGCGGCCTTGGGCGAAGACGACTCCGCTTGGCTCTAGATGTTGCGCAGTCTGTGATAGACAAGAGCGCCTTGCAGAACAGCGTGAACCAGGGGTTTGACAGACAAAAGCTAAACAAGGACACTAAAACGTATAATTAACCTTTTTAAACAAACCCGCTAGTTATGCCCATCAGTAAGCTCTCAGAACTGCAGTCCAGGTTCCACAATTACCGTTTAGACAAGAGGGTTTTCCCGACCCCGCTTGTCCAGTCCTTAGTGCAATCGATGGAAGCGCGAGGCATCCGTGCAGATATCAGTCTGGCTGGTACAGGCATCGACTTGTCCTTGGATTGGGTGACCTACCAGCAACGAATTGACCAGCTATCCAACATGCTTGACCTGCTGGGCATGAATGGTGCCTGGCTGGAATCGCCTCACACAGTCTCCATTTCTGACTATGGCCTGTTGGGTTACGCGATGATGAGCAGCGCGACCCTCGAACAGGCCGTCCAGATTGCAGTGAAATATCACAAGCTGGCCGGAGCGATGTTTGAGCTGGCCTTTGATGTTGATGGTGACGAGGCAGTACTAAGAATCGATCATCTGCTGCCCGGCGGCAGAGTCGGGCAGTACACGGTTGAAGAGTTATTCGTCGGGATCAGTCGACTGATTGGTTTGTTGCTTGGACGAGATCACAAGCCGAGCAGGATCCTGCTAAATTACGAAGCACCCGAATATGCCGAAAAACATTTGCAGTGCTTTCGATGCCCTGTGATCTTCGATCAGCCGAGTTGCCAATACAGGTTCTCGCGCGAGGAATTGGCCGAGTCACTTGCTGAGGCTGATGCCAATACGGCGCGCATCTGCGAAGAGTCCTGTCGTAAGCTGCTTAACCAGATGGAGATTGAAGACGATATCATTTCGCGCATCTGCTATTTATTACTGAGTACGCCAGGAGAATTTCCAAAACTGGACGCTGTAGCTAATAAATTATCATTAGGTGCAAGAACCCTGAGGCGAAGGCTCAACGATTTGGGTACCAGTTACCAGCGGATTCTTGATGATGTCAGACGGGAACTGGCCATCGAATACCTGCGAACGACTAATCTGACCGTGCAGGAAATCGCTGAGCTTCTTGGCTATAGCGAAGTCACGAATTTCAGGCGGGCTTTTATGCGATGGGTGGAATTGTCTCCGTATCAGTATCGCAAGCAGATAGGCTCACCAGCTTAAACAACTTTCTTATCTAAGCCCCATCCCGATCCCGATCCCTATCTAAGCCCCGTCCTTATTAAAGACCCATCCTTATCTAAGCCCGTCACTTCCGCTGAAGAAGCGGTCGACTTCGTCTTCCTGGGCACGATGTCACGGGTGTATTTTTATGAAATCACCGGAGTGGTTTAACACAGGTGCAGGAGCACCGGTCGCCGGTACGGAGACACCAACGATGTATCATAGGTCAGGTATGCTGTGCTGGGTAACATCAAAATACTCTGCCGGCTGAGTCGAAGGCTAATGGTAAAGGGAACGGTGTACCAACGATCAGATGCGTCGTTGGATGATGCGGGGGTATTTAGCCGGAGGGTGTTGAAAAGCTACCCCCGTTACCGGGGGTAGTTGGTAGATCATCCGAACTCGGAAATAACGCCCGAGATGGATTCCTTAGCATCACCGAATAACATTCGAGTGTTTTCACCAAAGAAGAGCGGGTTGTCTACACCAGAGAAGCCGGATGCCATTGAGCGCTTCAGTACGAAAACCGTTCGTGCCTGGTCAACGTTGATGATAGGCATACCATAGATGGGGCTGTCTTCGTCTTCCCGTGCGCTGGGGTTAACCACGTCGTTTGCGCCAATCACCACTGCTATGTCAACGTTTTCGATCCTTGGATTGATCTCATCCATTTCAACCAGCTGTTCGTAAGGTACGTCAGCTTCTGCCAGCAGTACGTTCATGTGACCAGGCATTCGTCCGGCAACAGGGTGAATCGCGTAGCTCACTTCGCAACCGTTGGCTTCCAGAATTTCACCGAGTTCCTTCAGGGCGTGCTGTGCCTGGGCAACGGCCATACCGTAACCAGGTACGAAGCAGACATTGCTGGCGGCTTCAAACAGGTAGTAAGCGTCTTCAACAGACACAGGCTTAACTTCACCTTCAATAGCCTTACCTTGTTTCACTGCGCCGAACCCGCTGAACAGAACGTTTGCCAGGGATCGATTCATTGCCTTACACATGATGTTGGTCAGGATGATACCGGAGGCACCAACCAGTGAGCCGGCGACGATCAGGATGTTGTTGTTAATGGCGAAACCTGCCGCACAAGCAGCAATACCGGAGTAGCTGTTCAGCAATGAAATGACCACTGGCATATCAGCGCCGCCGATTGGAATCACGGCCATAACACCAAGCAACAACGCGAGACCGAGGGTGATATATAACCACTGGCTTTCAGGCTGAGGGTCCAAGCAGAACATATAAGCCGCGCACACAATGCCGACCAGGAGCAGGCTGTTAACTATCCGTTGTCCCTTAAAGACAATGGCAGCGCTGTTCATTACTTCGGCAAGCTTTGCGTAGGCGATAAGGCTGCCAGTAAAAGTCAGACCACCAATCAGGATAGCGAGCAGAATAGTCACTGCGGTAAACGTGTCAATGCCGCCACTGTAAAGTGTTGCCCAGCCAACCAGCAGGCTGGCTGCACCGCCAGAGCCGTTGAAAAGGGCGACCATCTCGGGCATTGAAGTCATGCCAACCAGTCTCGCAGCAAGCGCGCCAATGATAGCGCCGAGGACCATGCCAACCGCGATGTATTCATAACTGACGATGCCTTCGGCCGTCAGGCCTGCGACGACAGCGATCAACATACCCAGCGATGAAAACCTGTTGCCACGTCTTGCTGTCGCCGGTGAGCCCAGCATCTTCAGACCGAAGATGAATAGGGCCGCCGAAACAATGTAAGAGAGGTTAGCTAATAGTTCGATATTCATTATTTGCCACCTGCCTTCTTGCTCTTGAACATGCCAAGCATGCGGTCCGTCACCATATAACCACCGACAACGTTAATAGTGGCAAACGCCACTGCCGCGGTGCCGAGGTATTTACCCATCTCACTGTCTACCATCCCGGCTGCCAGAAAGGCACCGGCAAGCGTGATACCGGAAATCGCGTTTGCGCCAGACATCAGTGGCGTGTGCAGCGTTGCAGGTACCTTGGAAATCAGTTCGAAGCCGAGGAATACCGACAACACCAGAATAAAAATCAGAAATACAATTTCCACTTTAGTTCCCCCTTATGTTCATGATGGCTTCATTTACAAGGCCACCATCGTGTGTAATGACGCAGCCCTTGAGAATTTCATCCTCAAGATCGAGATTGAAGGTTTTGTTTTCTTCATCCCAGTATTCGCAGACAAGGTTATAGAGGTTGGATGAATACATCTGACTGGCGTCACTTGACACGTGCGCTGGCAGGTTAGAGACACCAATAATGGAAACACCATCAATCTCAACTGTTTCGTCTGGCTTTGATCCTTCAACGTTGCCGCCGGAATCGACGGCCATATCAACAATCACGCCACCTTTCTTCATCGCAGCGACCATGTCGGCTGTAACGATACGTGGGGCCGGGCGGCCGAAGAGCTGGGCTGTCGTGATGACGATATCAGATTCGCTGATAACGTCCTTCATACCGAGTCTCTGCAGTTCCAGCTGTTCTGCGGTCAGTTCCTGGGCGTAGCCATCTTTGGTCTGGCCCGTTTCGCCAAGGTCAATCTCGACGAATTTACCGCCGAGGGATTGCACTTGCTCTGCGACGACCGGGCGTGTGTCGAATGCCTCAACACGTGCACCAAGGCGTTTTGCTGTTGCAATAGCCTGTAGGCCTGCAACACCAGCACCGATAACAAAGACCTTTGCAGGACTGAGCGTGCCAGCAGGCGTCATCATCATGGGTAAAATGCGATCCAGTTTACTGGCGGCAAGTAATACCATCACGTAACCGGCCAGGTTTGCTTGTGAACTCAGTGCATCCATTTTCTGTGCTCGTGTCGTTCTGGGGATCATTTCCATGCTGATCGCTGTCACACCTTGTGCAGCGAGCGAATCGATCAATGCATGTTCGTTGTAAGGGTCAAGGTAGCTGATCTGGATGGCGCCCTTTTTCAATAAGGCGACTTCTTCTGTGCTAGGCTTTCGGACTCTGAGCACCATATCGCCACTGGAAATCAGTGCATTGCGATCATTAGAAACAGTTGCACCTGCCTCTGTATAGTCTGCGTCGCTGAATCCTGACTGCAATCCCAGTCCGGATTCCACGGACACGGATAAGCCAGCTCTGGTGAGCTTTTTCACCGAGTCAGGGATAAGTGCGACGCGGCGCTCATTAGCCCACGTCTCCACAGGAACCACGATTAGCATATCTACCTCACTAGATTTAATTGGAAGTGTTTTGTCTACCGGACGGGCTGAGATTTGCCTGTTCGGATAAGGGGCAGAAAGGTAGCATGATCAATGACTGATTTCTAACCATAATGCGCTATAAGCATCGTGATTCGCGGATTTGATTGTGAGAGCGATACCAGCCTGATGGTTGTTCGCGATTTCGGTTTGGTTGAATCTGGTTTCATTGTTATAAAGGCGGGACTAATTTCTGAGGACTTATGATGAGCTGGCACAAAGAAGCCAAGGAAATCGAACAAAGGCGTAAGCTTTCAAAGGGCCAGGGCGGCGCCGAATCAATTGCCAGGCACCATGCCAAAGGAAGGCTCACTATCCGCGAGCGTATCGATGCGCTGGTTGCACCCAATTCCTTTGAGGAGCACGGCGAAGGTGCAGGATTTGCGGAAAAAGATGACAACGGCGAGATCAAGGACTTCTCCCCCGCTAACTATGTTGTGGGGTTTGGTTCAATTGGCGGTCAGCGAGTGGTCGTCGGCGGCGAAGACTTCACCCTGAAGGGGGGATCGCCGAATGGTGCAGGTTTGCGAAAAAGTGTTTATGCAGAAGAGTTGGCGGTACAGTTCAAGGTGCCGCTAGTGCGAATGCTTGAAGGCGGTGGGGGGAGTGTCGCCGGTTCCGGCGGCGCCAGGCCTACTACCGTTGGTTCTCCCGTGTATGCAGAGCCGAGGTTCAAGATCATTGCCCAGGCTATGAATGAAGTACCCGTTGTGTCTGGTGCCATGGGGCCTGTTGCAGGCTTTCCGGCGGGTAGGCTGGTGGCGTCCCATTTCTCGGTCATGGTGAAGGAAACATCCCAAGTCATGGTTGGCGGCCCAGCCTTGGTAAAGCGGGCACTCGGCGTGTCGCTGACAAAAGAAGAGTTGGGCGGCTGGAAGATTCATACCCGCAGCGGTATTGTGGACAACGTAGCTGAGACAGAGGAAGCCGCGCTGGTCCAGATGCGCCAGTTCCTGAGTTACCTGCCTCAGAATGTCTGGCAATTGTCGCAGCGGCTGGATTGCAGCGACAACGTGAACCGAGCCGATGAGGCGTTAATGGGTATTGTTCCAAGGGATGGCCGGATTCCGTTTGAAATGCGTGAGGTCATTCGGCATGTGGTGGACCTCGATTCCTTTTTCGAGATAGCCCCTTTTTATGGTCACGGTCAGATCATTGGCCTGGCGCGCTTGAATGGTTTGGCCGTAGGCGTGATTGCTAATGATTGTCGCCACTTTGCGGGGGCGATGACCGCGGAGGGATCGCAGAAGGCGAAACGGATGATGGAGCTGTGTGATACATTCCATCTGCCGATGATTAACTTTCTGGATGAGCCTGGGTTCATGATTGGTCCAGACTCAGAGCAAACAGCCTGTATTCGGTATGGGATGAGTGCCGTGGCGGCAGCGGTCCAATCAACCGTTCCCTGGGCAACGATCGCCGTGCATAAGTCTTTTGGGGTCGCCTCAGCGGCCCACTTTGCACCGAATACCTACAAACTCTCCTGGCCTTCCCATGAAATGGGAGCGTTGCCGGTAGAGGGTGGTGTGGCTGTTGCTTTCCACCGTGAAATCGCGGCAGCTGAAGATCCAGATGAGAAGCGGCGGGAATTGGAACAAATGTTGATGAAGAACCGGTCTCCTTTTCCCATGATGGAAAGTTTTGCTGTTCATGAATTGATTGACCCAAGGCAAACGCGCGCCAGGTTGTGTCGATGGGCCGACTGGATTGAGCCATTACTGGAAGAATTGAAAGGTCCGGTGACCTGGGGAATGAGACCTTGAGTATCCAGACGGAAATGAAATTGCTGTTGCTTGTTTGCAGCCTATTGGCCGCGTCGGCTGCAAATGCCCAGCCGAAACCGCATGTTCGTGTTGACCTGGTAGCAGCAGTCACGAGTATTGCGCCGGGTGATTTGTTTGATGTCGTGTTTCGACAGCATATTGACGACGAGTGGCATACCTACTGGACGAACCCGGGAGATTCCGGTGCAGCGCCGGATATCAAATGGACTGTACCCGCCGGTGTGTTCGTCAGTGCGTTTAAATATCCGTACCCGGAGCGTATTCCTTATGGGCCGTTGATGAACTATGGCTATCATAACGAAGTGCTAATGCCTTTCTCGGTTTCGGTGCCAGAGGATTATCCCGCCGATGTCGTTGACATTAAGGGGACCGGCAGGGTGCTGGTTTGTGCTGATATCTGTATCCCGGAAAAAGTCGAAGTCATGGTGTCCATTCCGATAGGGCTAACGGTGGTCGACGACGCGGTGTCCGATACGTTTTACGTGGCACAGGCACGAGTGCCCGTGCCTATCGATGTGCTGAGTAGTTTCCAGGTTGATGCAGACAAGATCCTGTTAACGGTGGGATTACCCGCTGTACAGGGTAATCGAATTGATGCAGTTGAATATTTTCCCTTTACCCCTGAATTAATAGATAACCCGGCCAGCCAGATATTCTCAATGTCCGATGAGGGCCTGGTCCTCACACTAGAGCCTGGTTACGATTTCGATGAGGATTCCGCAGACCTGTCCGGCGTGATCGTGATTCATGAATCCGCCGGTGAAGGGATAGTGTCGAGTTTTGAGTTCAGGATGGGTGATTCTATCGCGCCCCCGGGGACTGTGATTCCAGGGGACGATCATGCGTTGGGTGAAACAGGATTGCTCGCAGCGCTGTTTTTTGCCTTTTTGGGCGGCCTGATACTGAACCTTATGCCCTGTGTGTTTCCGGTGTTGTCCATCAAGATTCTTTCACTGGTCGAATCTCACCATGACGGTAGCTCTATTCGTTTACACGGCCTTGCCTATGCTGGAGGTGTTGTCGCCAGTTTTGTGGCGATCGCGGTGCTTCTGATTAGTCTGCGAGCAGGCGGTGAGGCGATAGGCTGGGGTTTCCAACTGCAATCGCCCATTGTGGTCAGCATGGTCGCCTATTTGTTTCTGGTGATTGGTTTGAACTTGCTGGGTGTGTTTGAGATCGGTGGCACGCTCATGTCCCTGGGTAACAGCGGAGGCAGCTCGCGAGGATATCTGGGTTCTGTTTCGACCGGCGTGCTGGCGACCATCGTCGCAGCGCCCTGTACCGCCCCCTTTATGGGAGCGGCGGTGGGTTATGCCCTGATTCAGGACCCTGCCACTGGTGTGTTGGTGTTCGCCTTGCTGGGCTTGGGAATGGCACTTCCCTATGTGCTGCTGTGCTATGCGCCAGGTTTACTGGCCAGGCTTCCCAGGCCGGGGCAGTGGATGGTCATCATGAAACAGTTGCTTGCGTTCCCCATGTTTGCCTCAGCAGTCTGGTTGTTGTGGGTGCTGGGGGTACAGGCCGGTCCTGACGCAATGATGCAGGTCCTTACAGGCGCTTTACTCATCGCATTCGCGCTCTGGCTGCTGAACCAGTCTGGCAGTGCCGTCGCCAGATTGTCTGCGTTGCTGCTCGTTTTTGCCGCCATCTATATTGGTGCAACGCAGGAGACGAGGGTGGTGAGGTCTTCTTTGGATTCTACAGACGGTGAAGCTGGTGTCTATTCCAGAAATGCGTTGGCGATAGCTCAACAGAAAGGTCCGGTTTTCGTGAACTTCACCGCTGCCTGGTGTATTACCTGTAAAGTCAATGAGCTCAATGCACTGGATGTTGATTCCGTCAAATTGGCGTTTAAAGACAACGCAATAACCTATCTCAAGGGTGACTGGACCAACGAAGATCCCGGTATTACTGCGGCGCTACAAGAATATGGCCGAACTGGTGTGCCGCTTTACCTGCTGTATGCAAAAGATGCGTCCCGAGCGACGGTGCTACCACAGATACTGACACCGGGAATAGTCCTGGATGCCCTGGAAGCGTTGTAGCCTGACTTTGATGCAATGAGAAACAAGTGCGCCGACACTAAGTCGTCGCAGTTGTTTCTGGTTTTAGCTCAGCTTATGGGGCAAGTTTTGCAGAGGCCTTACCCTTGATGACTTGGACACCCTCTGCATCAGTAGTTGAAACCTCGATGTCGGCAATGGTGTCGCCATTTTCTTCCCGAATCTCAGTGACCGTTGCCTTGGCCGTGAGTGTAGCACCCGGGAAAACCTGGGATGTAAATCGCACGCCATAGTAAGTTAGCTGCCCATCACCGACGTAATTAGTCAGCATGCGGCCGGTCATTCCCATAGAAAGCATGCCGTGAGCAAAAACGGAAGGATATCCGGCGATTTCCGTCGTAAAAATTTCATCGCTATGCAGCGGATTATAGTCACCGGATGCGCCTGCGTACTGGACGATCTGAGTTCTTGAGAGGTTGTCGCAAACCTCTTCCTGGTAGGTGTCACCTACCTTAACTTCATTTGCTTTTAGTGCCATTGGAATGACTCCTTACTTGTCGCCTGAGGTGGCTGGACGTTCTGTCCTGACACCTACGCCGGTTGCTGTTATCACGAGTTCGCCGTTTTGGTCGCGGTATTCTGTGACAGTTTCACTAAACATTAATTTTCCGCCTCGACGTCCTTGCTTTTCCCAGTTCTTGCCTGGTTTGTTTTCAGCTGTTAGTACATCCCCCACTTTTAGTTGTCGGTGATAAATATAATGTTGTTCTGCATGAAGACCTCCGCCGCCGCCACCGCCGCTGCCTTCTTTCTTTTTGGTGATTCCGGTTGGCCCCTTTGCTGAACCAAACCATTCCTGGCCGACCTTGGGGCGTAGAAAATAGTCAGGGTCGAACTGTGCGCTTGATTGAACAAACGTTGGTGGCGCTANNNTCCTCCGTTAAAAATGTAAAAAAATGGTATGGGTTACAGGCAACATACTCATGTATCTATGTCAACGTCAAGCCGGTATTTGTAGTGAAAATAAAAAAATGCCTTGTTAGAAACTGATCGTGGCTGTAGTATTTTTTATCCTGATCAATCGAAAGTTTCATACGTAGATTGATTTTGGGTTGATAATAATAAAAACAACATCAACAAATAGGCTTTAAGACACAGTTTATGTCCAGACCTGTACGTATAGAATTCCCCGGTGCTGTGTACCATGTCACAAGCAAAGGAAGCGAAGGTCAAATTGTTTTCGATGATGCTGATGATAGAGGCGCCTTCCTCAATGTTCTTGACAATGTTGTAGTCCGGTTCGGCTGGTTGATTCACAGTTATGTGTTGATGGATGACCACTACCACCTGGTGGTT